>Ga0209800_10000078_pt1 | contig 215617 bp, 161 predicted proteins | sample Higcelweek8metaG_FD_187174 | JGI IMG/M metagenome (GOLD analysis project Ga0209800, IMG submission 187174) | Freshwater pond sediment microbial communities from the University of Edinburgh, under environmental carbon perturbations - High... | ecosystem: Environmental > Aquatic > Freshwater >... | reverse complement strand
CGGAAACGCTGTTCCGAGCCGGCGTGCATTCCGAGGTCCGTCAGCTCGACCAGCCTGCGCGCGACTGGAGCCGCGACCGCGTCGAGGGCAAGATACACCCGGCCGAATGCCGTGACTGCCGCCTGCTGGACCAGTGCGAAGGAATCTGGAAGGAATACTTCGACTTCAATTCAGAAAGCGGTATCAGCCCGGTCAGGTGACACCGACGTTCAATCCGTTGTTGCGACTGCCTTTTTCAGTATGATATTCACGACTTCCGCCCGGCTGCCAAGACGAAGCGGGGGACCCCAGAACCCGGCCCCAGCCGTCACATACAGATACATGTCATGGATGTGGTAGAGCCCGGCCCAGTACGGGTAGAACAGCGGGGTAAAAAACACCGCGGGCGGAAACTGTCCGTGGTGCGTGTGCCCCGACAACATAAGGTCGACACCCAGCGATGCAGCCAGATCGGCACGTATGGGCTGGTGGGAAAGCAGGATAGTGAACGCGTCGCGGGGCACTCCCGCCACGGCACTGATCAACGCAACGTCCGACCGCACCCCGGGCCCCAGCAGGGACGGGTCATCGACCCCGGCAAAGCAAAGCGCGGGGCTGACGCACACATGGTCCTGCCGCAGAACTGTCATGCCCGACTTCGACATCAGGCCCAGGACCGAATCGCCGCCGGTGTACCGATCGTGATTTCCGGATACGGCAATCGCCGGGCCGCCATCCCCCAGACGCGCCCAGCCCGCCATACGCCGAAACGCCGACCCGTCGCCGCCGTTTTCCTGATCAGTAAGGTCCCCGACGAACATGATCCGATCGAACCTGACAGACCTCACGGCCGTCTCGATTCTATCCAGGTCATCCGTTCCGACCAGGCCGCCCATGTGAACGTCCGACAGAAACAGCAGGCTGAAGCCATCAAGGGACTCGGGAAGGTCCGGAAATGAAAGTTCCTGCCGCGTGACCACGATAGGTCCGCCGGCGTTAGCCATCGCGACCCCGGACACGACGACCGCGCAACCGGCCGCCACGACGAACGCCGCCTTCCTGACAAACCGCTGAAGCCCGGTCGCCATCCTGCGCCGCCGCACGGCAATCCAGGCCGGCAGCAGAATCACGACGTCAACCGCCACGAAAACCAGCATCAGCACGCAGAAAAAGCCCATCCAGAGCGAGCCGGCGTCCTGGAAGACCTGCACCGGGGCGCCGTCGCCGAACCGTTGCATGAATCTGGCCAGCGGCCACGCCACGGAAAGAAGGCCCAGAAAGCCGGCCATGGCAAGCCTGGCCACACGACCCAGCCCGAACACGGACGAGGTCCGTCGCCAGGCGTACCAGTGCGCCCACAGCCACGAAACGAGGATTGTTGCAAAAAACGCGAATTTCATCTGACAGGCAGCCCCCGCCATCCACCCGGGCGCGAGCCACGGACGGAAAACGAAAGCCTATCACACGGGGTTCCGGGATAATAACTGGAAGATATGACAGGTTTGAAAACAAAGGAAAAAAAAAGGGGCCGGCAACGACCTACTCTCCCGCGCAGCTGCCCGCGAAGTACCATCGGCCCTGGAGGGCTTAACTTCTGAGTTCGGGATGGAATCAGGTGTGGCCCCTCCGGTAAGGTCACCGGCCCCTTTTATCCTTTGAACGTCCCGAGGGACGGTTCTTTCGGTTTAAAGGGAATTTGTCATTGCGATTACCTTGGCTTCAACATCAACTGTGAAAGTACGATGTCAAGCCTCACGGCCGATTAGTACCACTCGGCTGAACGTATTACTACGCTTACACCTGTAGCCTATCAACGTCGTAGTCTCCGACGGGCCTTTAGGGAAATTAATCCGGGATACCTAGTATTGAGGTTAGCTTCCCACTTAGATGCTTTCAGCGGTTATCTATTCCGAACATAGCTACCCGGCTATGCCGCTGGCGCGACAACCGGCTCACCAGAGGTTCGTCCACCCTGGTCCTCTCGTACTAAGGGCAGGCCCTCTCAAGTATCCTCCTCCCACGGCAGATAGGGACCGAACTGTCTCACGACGTTCTGAACCCAGCTCGCGTACCGCTTTAACCGGCGAACAGCCGGACCCTTGGGACCTGCTCCAGCCCCAGGATGCGATGGGCCGACATCGAGGTGCCAAACAACGCCGTCGATGTGAACTCTTGGGCGTTATCAGCCTGTTATCCCCAGAGTACCTTTTAGCCGTTGAGCGATGGCCCTTCCATACGGGACCACCGGATCACTAAGACCTGCTTTCGCATCTGCTCGACTTGTCAGTCTTGCAGTTAAGCTCCCTTTTGCCTTTACACTCGACGACTGGTTTCCAATCAGTCTGAGGGAACCTTTGCGCGCCTCCGTTACATTTTGGGAGGCGACCGCCCCAGTCAAACTACCCGCCAGGCAGTGTCCCGCACGATGTTGTCGTGTCGGTTAGATTATCAAATGGCCAAGGGTGGTATTTCAAGGTTGACTCCACGGAGGCTAGCGCCCCCGCTTCAAAGTCTCCCACCTATCCTACACATGAACATCCGGTAATCACTGCCAAGTTATAGTGAAGGTTCTGGGGTCTTTCCGTCTTGCCGCGGGTACCCGGCATCTGCACCGGGAATTCAATTTCGCTGAGTCCCTTCTCGAGACAGTGGAGAAGTCGTTACGCCATTCGTGCAGGTCGGAACTTACCCGACAAGGAATTTCGCTACCTTAGGACCGTTATAGTTACGGCCGCCGTTTACCGGGGCTTCGATTCAGAGCTTCGCCTTGCGGCTGACCCCTCCTCTTAACCTTCCGGCACCGGGCAGGCGTCACACCGTATACGTCGTCTTACGACTTAGCACAGTGCTGTGTTTTTGGTAAACAGTCGCTACTCCCTGGCCTCTGCGACCTAACCCAGCTTCGGGAGCAAGTCCCTACACCAGAAAAGGCCCACCTTCTTCCGAAGTTACGGTGGCAATTTGCAGAGTTCCTTGAGAAGAGTTATCTCAAGCACCTTAGGTTTCTCACCCCACCCACCTGTGTCGGTTTACGGTACGGGCACCTTGAATCGTCCATCCGGGGCTTTTCTTGGAAGCGTGGGATCAGCGGGTCATATCGCGACCGAAGTCTTGACATGCTCATCACGTCTCGGAGTTGAATGACCTCCCGTTTGTGGCTTAAGCCTCCTGGGAAATCCTCCTACACGCTTGAACTGGGATATCCATCACCCAGCGCCGCTTACCCTTCTCCGTCCCCCCTGATATCAACCTCATCAAAGTGGTACAGGAATATTAACCTGTTTTCCATCGCCTACGCCTCACGGCCTCGACTTAGGACCCGACTAACCCCTGGCGGATTAGCCTTGCCAGGGAACCCTTGGGTTTACGGTGACAGGGTTTCTCACCCTGTTTATCGCTACTCATGCCAACATAATCTCTTGGAGCACCTCCAGTAGTCCTTGCCGGTCTACCTTCGACGGCAACTCCAATGCTCCCCTACCAACGCTGCAACCCGAAGTTGCAGCATTCCGCGGCTTCGGCGACGTGCTTGAGCCCCGTTACATATTAGGCGCAGGAACACGATGGACCAGTGAGCTATTACGCTTTCTTTAAAGGATGGCTGCTTCTAAGCCAACCTCCTGGTTGTTTATGCGTTCCTACATCCTTCACCACTTAGCACGCGCTTTGGGACCTTAGCCGGCGGTCTGGGGTCTTTCCCTCTCGCCCACGGATCTTATCACTCGTGGACTGTCTCCCGCAGTAACAGCGCATGGAATTCAGAGTTTGGTTGGGTTTGGTAAGCGGGTAAGCCCCCTAGCCCATCCAGTGCTTTACCTCCACGCCTGATTTCTGCGAGGCCGTACCTAAATACGTTTCGGGGAGAACCAGCTATCTCCGGGTTTGATTAGCCTTTCACTCCGATCCACAGGTCATCCCCCGGCTTTTCAACGCCGGTGGGTTCGGGCCTCCCCGTGGTTTTACCCACGATTCACCCTGCCCATGGATAGATCACCCGGTTTCGGGTCTACTCCCTGCAACTAAGCGCCCTATTCAGACTCGCTTTCGCTCCGGCTTCGTCTCCTTCGACTTAACCTCGCTGCAGAGAAGTAACTCGTTGGCCCATTATGCAAGAGGTACGCTCTCAGACCTTGCTTGCGCCATAGTCCTCGAACTGCTTGTAAGCATGCGGTTTCAGGTACTATTTCACTCCCCTAGCGGGGGTACTTTTCACCTTTCCCTCACGGTACTTGTTCACTATCGGTCGCTCAGTAGTGTTTAGCCTTGGAAGATGGTCCTCCCAGATTCCGACAGGGTTCCACGTGTCCCGCCGTACTCGGGTTCATTATCCAGAGAGCCAATTCAATTTCGCGTACGAGGCTATCACTCTCTATGGCCTGGCTTTCCAGCACAGTTCCACTATCGAATTGGTTTGTAACTCTCCGAGGCTGCTGCCGCTACCTCAAATAATGCCCCACAACCCCATATAAGCAACGCCGGCAGGCTTACACATATATGGTTTGGGCTCGTCCCCGTTCGCTCGCCGCTACTCAGGGATTCTCGTTTGATTTCTATTCCTCCGGTTACTGAGATGTTTCAGTTGTCCGGGTTCGCTCCCTAAAAAGGGTAATGCTCGTCTACGGCAAGCCGCAGCCGGCATTGGGTTTCCCCATTCGGAAATCCAGGGATCACGGGATGGTTAACTCCTCCCCCTGGCTTATCGCAGTTACCCACGTCCTTCATCGCCTCTGAGCGCCAAGGCATCCGCCACATGCTCTTATTAGCTTGACACCGTATTTTCACAGATTGGTGTTAAAACCAAGGTAATCGCAACAACAGATTCACTTTTCAAATAACAAGGTTTGGTGGAGCTGAGGGGGATCGAACCCCTTACCTCAGGCTTGCAAAGCCCGCGCTCTCCCAGATGAGCTACAGCCCCGCTGAAGATTGACGCGGCCAGTCGAACTAGTGGGCCTGGGCAGAATCGAACTGCCGACCCCACGCTTATCAGGCGTGTGCTCTAGCCAACTGAGCTACAGGCCCTCTCGACCAAACTGACATCCAGGTCGCCCTGATAGTCCAAAGAGCAAATTGCTTCACTCAATGAAAACTGAACAGCAGGTTACTAACGATCTCGTTCATTGTTTTGTTCTTTCAAAGCTCCACCCTTCCGGGTGGAAGCTCCTTGAAAGGAGGTGATCCAGCCGCAGGTTCCCCTACGGCTACCTTGTTACGACTTCACCCCAGTCGCTGCCCACACCTTCGGCGCCTGCCTCCTTGCGGTTAGCCTGGCGACTTCTGGTGCAAACAACTCCCATGGTGTGACGGGCGGTGTGTACAAGGCCCGGGAACGTATTCACCGCCGCGTGCTGATCGGCGATTACTAGCGATTCCGCCTTCATGCAGTCGAGTTGCAGACTGCAATCTGAACTGGGGCCGGTTTTTTGGGATTGGCTCACCATCGCTGGCTGGCTGCCCTCTGTACCGGCCATTGTAGTACGTGTGTAGCCCCAGGCATAAAGGCCATGAGGACTTGACGTCATCCCCACCTTCCTCCGGTTTAACACCGGCAGTCCCAGTAGAGTGCCCAACTTAATGATGGCAACTACTAGCGAGGGTTGCGCTCGTTGCGGGACTTAACCCAACATCTCACGACACGAGCTGACGACAGCCATGCAGCACCTGTGTTAGGGCTCCTGGTAAACCAGGCACTCTGGTGTTTCCACCAAATTCCCTACATGTCAAGCCTGGGTAAGGTTCTGCGCGTTGCGTCGAATTAAACCACATACTCCACCGCTTGTGCGGGCCCCCGTCAATTCCTTTGAGTTTTAGCCTTGCGGCCGTACTTCCCAGGCGGAACACTTAACGCGTTAGCTACGGCACTGAAGGAATTGGTACCCCCAACACCTAGTGTTCATCGTTTACAGCGTGGACTACCAGAGTATCTAATTCTGTTTGCTACCCACGCTTTCACGTCTGAGCGTCAGTATCGGACCAGGAGATCGCCTTCGCCACCGGTATTCTTCCCGATATCTACGGATTTCACCCCTACACCGGAAATTCCATCTCCCCCTTCCGAACTCAAGACTGGCAGTTTCGAGCGCAGTTCCGGGGTTAAGCCCCGGGATTTCACACTCGACACACCAGACCGCCTGCACGTGCTTTACGCCCAATAAATCCGGACAACGCTTGCACCCTCCGTATTACCGCGGCTGCTGGCACGGAGTTAGCCGGTGCTTCCTTTGATGGTACCGTCACAATCCGGTGATTAGCCGGACCACATCTTCCCACCCGACAGAGCTTTACAACCCGAGGGCCTTCATCACTCACGCGGCGTTGCTGCATCAGGCTTTCGCCCATTGTGCAATATTCCTCACTGCTGCCTCCCGTAGGAGTCTGGGCCGTGTTCCAGTCCCAGTGTGGCTGGTCATCCTCTCAGACCAGCTACCCATCATCGCCTTGGTGGGCCATTACCCCGCCAACAAGCTAATGGGACGCGGACTCGTCCTCAGGCGACACAATAAAGCGCCTTTTACCTCAGCAACCGCAGTTGCCGTGGTCTTATGCGGGATTAGCAATCCTTTCGGACTGTTATCCCCCACCCGAGGGTTGATTATCCACGTGTTACTCACCCGTGCGCCACTGTACTCACCCCCGAAGGGATTTTCTCGTTCGACTTGCATGTGTTAGGCACGCCGCCAGCGTTCGTCCTGAGCCAGGATCAAACTCTCCAGTTTGATTTATTGAAATGGTTTCGACCGAAGTCTAGACCGTTTCTGGTCATGAATTGAACGGGATCGTTATCACGTAACCTGCTATTCAGTTTTCAAGGAGCGAAGCACCGTCGGGTCGCGACTTCTTTTGTTCGTCGCCGCGAACCTGCTCCAGATTTTCAATCAGTCCGCTTTGCAGCGAACGGGGAGGAATTATGATTCAGCCGGTTTTCGCTGTCAAGAACTTTTTATCAAAATTCTTTCGTCGAACGCCGGATGGACCTTTCGTTCCATCCACCAGGACTGATTTTCAATCGCCGCAAACGACCGTTCCGTCGACGCGGAGCAACAGGATAATTTCCCCGGACAATTGTGTCAAGGTTTATTTTTCCCTTTCAGCCGCGTCACCGGAGCCGGTTTTCAAAGGTCATCGCCCTGGTCGGACGAAAACGGCGAGGATGATAGGCGCGGAAAAAGGGAGTGTCAAGGGTTTTTGGATGCCGGATTTTTCTTTCGCGGAAGTGCCCGGAAATAAAGGCCGCAGTCCCGGTTCATTCTTCGCCGCCGTCATCGACGCCGACGTCCGAGGCGGCCCATTCGGCGAGGGTCTTCGCGATTTCCACAGCCTGGCCGGGCTTGCCTATGTTGAATTTGGCCTCGATCCTGTAGGAGCCGTTGCGCTTGCGGTACTTCCTGATCGTGTACTTGGGGTCGCCGAAGGCGTTGTCGGCGCGCGACCATTCGCGGTACCGGAACATCAGCACCGGCCACGCACCCCTCGCGATGACCTTCTTTGCCTCTTCCTTGACGACCTGTACGCCGTCTTCCTCGTACTCGACCGTGATTTCATCCACATCGTCAGACCACATCTGCGCATCCTCCAGTGCCGCGGCATTCACGCTGCCGGGCGCCAATTCACTTACCCGCCGGTTTACTCAGGCTTTCGGGAGCCCCCGGCCCCCAGGTTCCAACCATGTCGCCCAGCACCGATTCCACCATCCTGACCGGCCGAGGCCGCCTGGATTCGGAAAACGCGGCAGGAGCCGCGACAGGAGGCAGTCCGGAACCGGTGATCACCTTGAGCGTCCAGACGATGCCCACGGTGACCGGTACGCCGTCAATGGTACTTTCAAAAGCAAACCTGAGCGCCGCGTCAACAGGCGCGTTTCCCGCAAGCACCACGGAACCTTCAAGCGCCGTCAACTTTCCCGGGTAAGGCTTTGTCGGCTCGAGTCCCCTGTTCGTTGCGAAATCGCACGGCGTCGAGGACAGGGACAAAACCACGCGACCATTCCCGTCGGCTGGACCGAGCCTGCCGCACTGGCGCGCAATGGCGGCAAGCGAGTCCTCGTTCTCGATGAACGAAGCGACCTGCGCGTCGGGCTGCCCTATCGCGTCATCCCAGCGGACCCAGAGGCCGGACGATCCGGCGGTGTAATAATCCTTCCCCACGCGTATCGCGGCGGTTGATTCCTCCGAAAGGCCATCGGCGGCGCCTTTGTGGACACGCGTCCTCTTGAAGCTGAAATCACCGCCAGGCAGCACGGTCAACGAGTTGGAGTCCGCGATTTCCACCGGCGAATCGCCGCGATCCACGGTCACGACCGCCGTCGAAGACGCCTGAAACCCACCGGCGACCAGCGGCACCATGCTCCAACCGGCCGCCTTGACGTCGGTGGCCGTCCTGGAAATACCGGGAAGCTCCGCAGGCGGGCTGCGCCGCGCGCAGGACGGAACAAGAAGAGCCACCATCACGACGGCCGCCGCAAGCCTCGGATTCACGAGTTCACCTCCGGGGCCGACCCCAGTCGTTCCCCGACATCAAGCCTGCGCCCGCCGGCCATGGCGGCCGCCGTCATCCTGCGCGAGCCGGCCGGCTGCACGTCCGTCACCAGCACGGCGCCGTCCCCGGTCCGGACCATCATTGAACAGCCGAGCCTGCCGCCGATGGCCAGCACGGAACCGGGCACGGCCGCCAGCCAGTCACTGGACATCCCGACCGGCTCCAGGGCAGACAAGAAAGGAAATATGCGCATGCGCACGCCCGCGCGAGTCGACGTGAAGGCGCCCGGCCATGTCTCCACCCCACGGACCAGGCTGCAGATCCGGGCCGAAGTGGCCCCCCAGTCAATCTCGCCGACCGACTTATCGATGATCGGCGCCGGGGTTGCCAGCAAATGATCCTGGGGAACCGGCACGAGCGTACCGGCCGCGATGCCTTCAAGTGCCTGAAGCAGCAACGCTGGGCCCATCATGGCCAGCCGATCGAACAGCGTCGCGGCGGTGTCGTCGTCGTTAATCGGCGTCGACCCGGTCAGCAGAACCGGTCCGGTGTCGCACCCCTCGTCCATCATCATTATGGTGACGCCGGTCTCGTGCTCGCCGTTGATAACGGCCCACTGGATCGGCGCGGCGCCGCGGTACCTGGGCAGGAGGCTTCCGTGCACGTTGACGCAGCCGAGACGAGGCATCGCGAGAACGGCTGGAGGCAGGATCCGGCCGTAAGCGGCCACCACGAAAAAGTCAGCCCCGCAGCCGGCAAGTCTGGACTGGACAGCAGGATCGCGAAGTCCGGCGGGCTGGAACACCTCGATGCCCAGTTCCCGCGCGGCCACCTTCACGGGCGTTTCCGACATTTCCAGCCCGCGGCCCTTCGGCTTATCCGGCCGCGTGACGACCAGAACAACGTCATATCCGGCGCCGGCCAGCGCCGTGAGGGACGGCACCGCGAAATCGGCCGTGCCCATGAATACCACGCGGGTTCCGGATGCATGCATTGCCGCAATCCCCAGGGGCCGGCGTCATTTCGCGCCGGATGCCTTCCGATAGTCGTGCAGGGCCAGTTTCCGTCGGATCGGACCGACGCGATCGATCATCGTGATACCGTCAAGGTGGTCAATTTCGTGCTGCAGGCATATGGCCGCGATGTCGAACGCCTCAATCACCCGGGGAACGCCCTGCTCGTCAAGATACTCGACCTTCACCCTGTCCGATCTCCTGATGCTTACGTCGATGCCGGGAAAAGAAAGACAGCCTTCATCGATCGAAATGGAACCATCCTGTTCGACGATGCGCGGATTGACCAGATAAACCAGGCCGGTCGGTGGGTAGTCTTCATCGGCGGGCACGTCGACGACAGCGACCCTGATCGATCGACCCACCTGCGGGGCGGCCAGTCCGATACCCTTTCCCGCATACATCGTTTCGGCCATGTCTTTCAGAAGCGTCCTGAGTTCGTCATTGAATTCGGCGACTTCGACCGCCTTCCGGGACAGGATTTCCTCAGGCCACGTGCAAATCTTCAATACTGACACGATACCTCCAGTGCGCCCGGATCCAGGCGCCCGGGTTCAATCGCCGGCCCGCAGATAAGCGAGGCGGAGATCCGGGTCCGAAAGAACCTCGAAAGCGTCGGCAGCCACGCGTTCCACCTGGTCCAGAGCATCCGCTGCACCGGGGATGTCGGCAGTGCCGGCACGAAGATCGGCAAGCCGCGCCGACAGGGTAAGCCAGGCCTCGCGCACCTGTGTAGTGCCGGCATCGCGCGCCACGCCAAGACATTCGAAATAGTCGGCGTACCGTGCCCTGTCCAGCAGGTCGCCGATCACCGACGCCGGGCTTGACGGGTCGGGCCTCGCCGGCCTGGCAGCCTGGCGGCGACGCCTCAGTTCAGCTTCCACCTGGTCCCCTCCGGAGTGTCCATCACCGAAACGCCCATGCCGAGCAGCGCGTCGCGGGCGGCGTCCGCGCGCGCGAAATCCTTCTGTGCGCGCGCGGCGTTTCGTTCTTCAACCAGCGCTTCGATCGACGCCCTGTCAAAACCGGACCTGGCCAGTTTCCGCGACTGGATGCCTTCCAGCGTTTCGGCCTGGTCGCGGACGCAGAGGCCCAGGACGGAGCCCTGATCCATGATCGCGGCCAGCAGCGTCGCAATTCGCGCCGACTTTTCAGGGGACTTGCCTTTCACCGCCAGCGCTTCGTTCAGCGCGCGCGCCTCTTCGGCCAGAAGACCAAGGGCTGCAGCGGTGTTGAAATCGTCATCCATGATCTGGATGAAACGATCCCTGAAGGCCAGGCGATCGACCTCGACCGCTTCCGCCGGGTGGGCTTCAAGCCATTTCCGCGCCGCAGTCACGCTTTCGTAAAGGTATTCCACCCTGTTTTCCGCCTCTTCCAGTGCGGTGTCGGTGAAATTAATCGGACTGCGGTAGTGGGTGGTCATCAGGAAGTAACGCAGCGATTCGGGGTGAAAGCGCTCCACAACGTCCCGGATGGTGAAAAAGTTGCCCAGCGACTTGGACATTTTTTCCTTGTCAACCTGGACGAAGCCGTTGTGCATCCAGTACCTGACGAAATCCTTCCCGGAAACGGCCCAGGACTGGGCGCGTTCGTTTTCATGATGCGGGAATACAAGGTCCGCCCCGCCGCCGTGGATGTCGAACACGTCCCCAAGGTACTTGGCGCTCATGGTGGAGCATTCGATATGCCAGCCGGGCCGACCGGGTCCCCAGGGGCTCTCCCACGAAGGCTCGCCGGGCTTCGCCGACTTCCACAGGGCGAAGTCCATCGGGTGCCGCTTGACGTCCGAGGCTTCCACGCGCTCGCTTGCGCCGGCCTGCATGTCGTCAAGTTTCCTGCCGGACAGGCCGAGATATCCCGGGAAAGACTGGATGTCGTAGTAGACATCGCCGCCGGACACGTAGGCGTGCCCGTTGTCGATGATTGTCTGGACCATGTCGATGATTTCCGGCATGTGGCCGGTAACCCGCGGCTCGATGTCGGCAGGCGCGATACCAAGCAGTTCCATGTCGGTCCGGAACTCGTCTATATAGGTGTCGGTCAGATCGTTGACCGAGACGCCGCGTTCGTTGGCCCTGTTGATTATCTTGTCGTCGACGTCGGTGAAGTTCCTGACGTAGGTGACGTCGTACCCCGAATAGCGCAGGTAACGCTGTATCGTGTCAAAGGCGACATAGGCGCGGGCATGCCCGATGTGGCAGCGGTCATACACGGTGACCCCGCACACATACATGCCGACCCTGCCCTCCTGCAACGGAACAAAATCCTGTTTGGTCCTGGTGATCGTATTGAACAGCTTCAAGCCCACTGGCATCCTCCCCGGACGGCAAAAACGTCACGACGAAACATAGGGTTCAACGCTCCGCGTGTCAATCATGAGTGTGGCCCCCTCCGGGAATCTGCTGACACCGCGGGCCCCTGCTGATATAGTCCGGCGCATGAAGCCGGGAAACAACGCCACGCTTGCCGCCGGGGCCATATTCGTAATCGCGGCATCGATCTTCATCGGAACCCTTGAGGCCGAACCGACGCCCGTCGGCATTCTGAATTCGCTTGAGCTTCGCCCCGCGCTGTACCTCTCACGGTTCGTCCCCGAATCGCTGGATGCCCCGGTTGAACTGGACGATCTTAAAAAGATCGCGGCCGACTGGCTTGAAACGGTCGCAGGCAAACCGCTGGCCACAAGATCCGACAGGCTCGCTGGTGCAGCCGCGGCCGCGGCGGTCGGGGCAAGACACCTGGTGCCGCTGTTCGTCGGCTGCCCCGGCGAAACCGACGAAGCCGGCCGGGTCATGCTGCGCTGGGCGTTCGACCCCGGTTTCGTCCCTGGTCCGGCGGAACTGAACAGCCTGCGGACCATCGACACCGCCCCGGCGTACGAAGAACTCGCTGTCACCGCCGTGATGGCCGGTTCCGGGCGGACTCTTCCCGAAACAGCTTTGAGGCTTCAACGCTGGACCACCCTGCAGATTGTGTCGTTCCTGGTGATCATTGCGGTACCCGCTTTTCTAATCTGGGGCACCGTCCTGTGGTTCAGGTGGCGGAAGAGGCAGTTCGCCGAAGTGATGCGGGAACGAAAACCGCTCGACCCCGCGGGCCTGCGCGTACTGATCGAAGCCTACGTCTGGTTCATGGTCCTGTACCTGTCGGCCAACCTGCTGCTCCCGCGGCTGCTGGCACAAACCGATCTGAGCCACGCCGGCCACATCCTGGTGACCTACCTTGTCATGGCGGCCGGTGGCCTGACCATCGCATACCAGGTGGGAAGGAACGAAAGCGAAAAGGACTGGAAGGCAGTACTTGGTTTTTCGACCTGTCCGGGAACGATGAAACCGGCCGGGGGACTGGGTGCCGCGGCCGGCGGACTTGCCGGATACGCTATGCTCTGGCCGGTTGTTCTGGTCACCGCCATTGTCAGCAGCCTCGCTGGCGGTGGCGATGGACTTGGAAACCCGATCAAGCAGTTCCTGGCTTTCGGCGCATCCGACACCGACCGGATCATCCTCGTGTTTTCCGCGGCGATTGTGGCCCCGATTTTCGAAGAAACCCTCTTCCGCGGCTTCTTCTACCGCCGTCTGCGCGGCACGCTGACCCCATACGGCGCCGCGGCGGTCAGCGGCTTTGCTTTCGCGGCCGCCCACCTGTCGGCAACCGGATTCCTGCAGGTGTGGGCCATCGGCTTCGCGCTCGGCCTCGCATACGAACAGACCGGACGCCTGCGCTCCTCGATGATCGCCCACGGGCTCTGGAACCTGGGAACAATGCTTTCAACCATCTTCCTGTTCGGCTGATCCCGGCCCGACTGACACGGGATCCCCACGACCCACGCCACTTTCCGCGTACTTCGCTTGACCGGCATGTTAACGGGCCGCGAAAATCAGGGACTGTTCCAATCAAGAGGCACCACGCCATGGAAGACTTCGCCGCGCCACCGGACAGACCCTGGTTCCGGCACTACGAGGATGGGGTGCCGCACGCCTATCCTTCCATCCGCCCCGTCTTCGGCGACGACGCCCACGGACCGGCGGAATCCCTGTGGGAGCAGTTCGACCGAACGGCGGCGACATGGCCCGACCGGGTTGCCGCCATCTTCGAGGGAACCGAATTCACATACGCCAGGCTGCATCGGATGGTGGAGCTGTTTTCGACCTCCCTCGCGCGGCTCGGTGTCGGGCGTGGCGACAACGTCGTGCTGCAGCTTCCCAACATCCCCCAGTGCCTTGTCGCTTACTTCGCCCTGCACCGGATCGGGGCCTGCGTGGTCATGGCGAACCCGATGTATGTCGCCCCGGAAATCGCGCACATGCTGGACGATTCCGGCGCACGCACGATGATCACGCTGGACGCGTTCTGGATGAACACCGTCCGCAAGATCAAGTACTCGACAGGCCTCAGGACCGTCATCCACACCGGAATCGCCGACTACCTCCCGTTCCCGAAGAAGCAGCTTTTCCCACTGATCGGCAAAAAGAAGGGGCTGTGGGCGAAGGTCCGGAAGGAACCCGGCGTGTACCGTTTCGCGGACATGGTCGCGGAGAGTGAAGGCATCGTGGCGCCGACGCCGGGGGGCGCGGATGACATGGCCTGCCTGCAGTACACCGGCGGCACGACGGGGGTTTCGAAAGGGGCCATCCTGACCAACTCCAACCTGCTTTCGAACGCCCACCAGGTTGCCGGCTGGTTCCCCGGACTGAAGGCCGGTGGCGAAGTCTTCGTCTGCGCCCTTCCGTTCTTCCACGTCTTCGGGCTGACCATCTGCCTGAACGTCCCGATCGCGCTCGGCGCGACGCTGCTCGTCATACCGGACCCCAGGAACCTGAAGTCGATCATCGGCAAGATCGAAAAGTACCGGCCGACGATGTTCCCGGCGGTTCCTGCCATGTTCGAGGGAATCAACCGCTTCCCCGGCATCGAAAAGAGGGATCTTTCGTCAATAAAGGGCTGCTTCAGCGGTTCGGCGCCGCTTTCCCTTGAGGTCATGAACCGCTTCGAGCAACTGACCGGCGCCAGGATCACGGAAGGCTTCGGCCTGACCGAGTCCTCGCCCGTGTCGCACGTCAACCCGCTTTTCGGCCTGCGCAAGGAGGGCTCAATCGGCGTGCCGATGCCCGGGACCGACTCGAAGGTGGTCGACCTTACGGAAGGCACGACGGAAATGCCGGACGGCGAAAACGGCGAACTGATCCTGAGGGGTCCCCAGGTCATGAAGGGCTACTGGAAACACGAGGAGGAGACGACGAACGCCATACGCGACGGCTGGCTCTTCACGGGCGACATTGCCTACCGCGACACGGACGGGTACTTCTTCATTTCCGGCCGCAAGAAGGAAATGATCATCGCCGGCGGGTACAACATTTATCCGCGCGAAATCGACGAGGTCCTGTACGCACATCCGGAAATCCTGGAAGCCGCGGCCGTCGGGATTCCCGACCAGCACAGGGGCGAAACCGTGTGGGCGTTCGTCGTCCCGAAGCCGGGCGCGAAGGTATCGGGCGGCGATGTCATCAACTGGTGCAGGAAACGTCTCGCCAGGTATAAGGTGCCGAAGCGCATCGTCTTCGCCGAGACACTGCCCCGCTCGGCCGTAGGCAAGATACTGCGGCGGGAACTGCGCGAGCAGGCCCTGGAAATGATGAAGAATGAAGGAGGCCCTAAATGAACGCCGACATCCTGGACAGTTTCTCCGGCCGGCTCAAGGGCGGCGAGGACATCAAGCTGCGCACGCTGGGACCGGACGATATCCCGGCCATGCAGAAGCTGTTCAAGACCTTCTCTCCCGAGACGATTTTCCATCGGTTCCAGGAACCGATTCCGGTAATGACCGATGAACGCGCCAGGCGTTGCACCGGGTGCACGTCGGAAGGCAGTTTCGCTGTCGCCTCGTATTACAGGGACAGGTTCGGACGGGAAGTCCTGACCGGAATCGCCCGCATCGGGGTAATCGGTCCCGGCGAAGCCGAATTCGCCATCGTTGTCGGCGATCCGTGGCAGGGACAGGGCATCGGCCGGCTGCTTGCAAGGGCGATTGCAGGGATGGCCGCCGCAAACGGAATCGAATGGCTTGAATCCACCTTCGACATGGACAACAGGCGTTACCTGGACTTCTGCGAATCGGTCGGGCTGAAGGGCACGCTGACCTGGGAACGCGGGCAGTTCAGGCTGCGGTCAAAGGTATCCGACATCAAACGCTGACATGCGCCTCAGTGCTGCGCGGATGCGTGAAGTCTGACCGCGACCATGATGCAGGCGCCGTGAACAACGGTGCCGAACTTGGCGCGGGCCAACTCAAGACAGGCTTCGTCCGACGACCCGTCCTGGAACCAGACGACCGGGAATCGCGCGGCGTCCATCGAATCAAGAACCCTGGCTGTCACGGACGGCGGGGTCACGAAATTCACCAGATCCACCGGACCGGGCGCGGCATTGACGTCCGGACATGCCTTGAGACCCGCGATCTCCGGGTCTGAAGGGTTCACCGGAATGACGCTGAAGCCGAAATCGACCAGGGTCCGGACGATCTTGTTCCCGTACTTGTCAGGGTTATTGGACGCGCCCACGACGGCGATCCTGGCACCCGATGGATTGGCGATTACATCCGTGGCCGGGGATGGAATGTTCACGATCACGCCTCACCTGAATGAAAAGCTGGCGAAAACTTCCACGGCACGGGCCATTTCACGTGGTCCGATGTCCAGGTGGGTGACAGCCCTGGCCGAACCGCAGGTGCTCTTGCCGACACGGATGCCGAGGGAGGCAAGGGATTCAATCATCCTGCCCACTGGTACCGCGGGATCGACGGGGGCGAACATCACCATGTTGGTTTCGACCGGCGCGGTCACGCGCAGTTCACCACCAGCCTCGATAGCGGCCGCGAGCGCGGCGGCATTGGCGTGATCGACCGCAAGCCGCGCCCGGTTGTGTTCCAGCGCGAAAATGCCGGCCGCTGCCAGCACCCCGGCCTGGCGCCATCCGCCGCCCAGCATGTGGCGGAACCTCCTGGCCCTGAAAACCAGCTCCGCCGGGCCGCACAGCAGACTTCCGACCGGTGCGCCCAGTCCCTTGGAAAGGCAGAAACTCATGGTGTCGGCCAGGTCGGCGTATTCGGAAACAGGAACGCCGGAGGCGACCGAGGCGTTGAATATCCTGGCCCCGTCGATATGAACCCGCAGTCCGGCTTCCCGCGCGACCTCGGACGTCCTGCGCATGACCTCGACCGGAACCACGGCACCGCCGCCGGCGTTATGTGTGTTTTCCATCCAGAACATTCGCTGCCTGGACATGTGCCTTGTCGGCGACCGGAGTGAAGCCCTGAGTTCGGACTCGGAAACGATGCCCCGATCCCCGTCAAGCGGCCTGATCGTCACCCCCGAAACAGCCGCCGGCGATCCGCCTTCATGATGGAAGGGATGACACAACCGATGCATCAGCAGTTCATCGCCGTGCTCGGTCTGGAGCCTGATGGCGAGGGAATTGGCCATCGTCCCCGTGACAGTGTAAACGGCGGCTTCCTTGCCGGTGATCAGCGCAGCCATGCGTTCAAGCTCGTTGACCGTCGGATCCTCGCCGTACACGTCGTCGCCGACCGGCGCCTCGGTCATGGCACGAAGCATCGCCTGTGAAGGCTTTGTCAGGGTATCGGAGCGAAAATCGACAACAAAGGCTGATTCAAGCGGCTCGGACATTGGAACACCTCATGCGGGAATGCCTAATCGTTGCGGTCAAGAACGCCCCAGGCGAGCAGGTAATCGTACCTGCCGATCTCCTTCCTGAGTTCGGATGACGAAGCGAAAGCCGAAGGGGACGCCATGGCCGAGTCGGGGAAACGGTACGCAAGTGCCTCAAGGACCGATTCAAGAAGCTCGAAAGTCACAGCCGACGACACCTTCATGCCGAAAGCCTTCGGGCGTCCGGCCGCGACCAGTTCAACAGCCAGCGCGTTGACGCCGCGAAGATCGCGGTCACCGGCGGAAAGGCCCTCGGGAATCCTTGAAATTTCGACCGAACGGTCCCCGAAATTGAGCGCGAAGGGGGTCAGTTCGAATTCCGCATGTCCGGAAACCGGCTTGCCGTCCACGGAAGGAGCCCATGCGGATGCGCGGCCGTCGGGCGAGAACAGCGGCCTGGTCCTGACGAAGAAATTGAGCGGACGCCAGACAGGGGATGCCGCGCCGCGGGGCAGGACGGCAACCAGCGGGAAGGCGTCCGATTCCGAAGCCAGCCCACCCGCCACTTCGACCAAATCCGCGAAAGTAGTGGATCGGTCGACCACGATGAACACGAACTGGGACCTCTCGTCACCGGACCTCATCCAGGCGCTGCGACCCTTGAATGCCTGGTGGATGGCGGTCTTGACGTCTTCCGGCCGGTGGACATCCCGGAGGTCGAGCAGCATTTCCGGGACGGCGTCAGGAACCTGCATCTGGTCCGGCTTCAACACGGGCTGGTCAAACACCATCAGCCGCCCGGCCGACAGGGACATCACCCAGGGCGGATTCAGCGGCATGCCAATCGAACGCCCCGGCGGCGGAAAGGCGCCGGCAGTCTCGCCCGACGAGCCGTCGGTTATCGGCAGCGGCAGGGACTTCGATTCAAGGAATTTGCGGCCTTCACCGCACATGAAGCGGTATATGCCGTCGGAGCGCCCCTCACCCGGACAGGCCTCAAGAAGATCGGAAAGCCTGTTCTTGGCGGCCACGACCACGGCGCCGGCGGCGGCCCGATCCGAAAGATCGCAACCAACCAGCGTCCGCATCGCAAACGCCACGTAAGAGGTGTTTTCGGGCGTAATCGCCGACAGAATCTGCATCAGCGAGGATATGCCGGCAATGGAAGCGGAGTCGGCGAACAAGCCGCCACCCCTCTGGACCGCCTCGAGTTCCATGAAATGCCCGCAGGACGGATTCTGCAGGAAATTCAGCACCACCCGGGCGTCCGCAGCCAGCGCCTGTCCACCTTCCGCGGACGCGAGCTGGTCGACGACCGGTTCAAGCGTCTTGAATCCGAGATCGCGCTTCAGGCCGATCGATTCAAGGAAGGCGTCCTCCACCGGAGGAAACTTCATCAGCGCGTGCATCCTTACATGCAGAAGGCGTGCCGTAAGTTCCGGGGAAGGTTCGGCCACCGCCGAAGCCTTCTGGACCGCCGCGACGCATTCCTGCGCATAGTCGCAGTTATCCAGCGCGAACCAGCCACCAAGCAACGCCGGGCGCCCGCCCCCGCACCCGATCAAAACCAGCAGGGCAACAGCAAAAGCCGCTCGCTTCATATCGATTCCCCCAGGCCGCGACAGGTTCAAGCCGCGTTTGTCGCGCGGCACGCGTGATGATAACATCCTTTCAGAGCCATTACATGGCGTTGTGACGGGGGTAACCGGCGCATATGAGCCAGGAAGAAACCGCCGGACTGGGTGAAGTCAAGGTCATATTCTCCGACACCCATCTCGGGTCGGGGCACGCTCCGGGAATAATCAATCCTTTCGAAGATTTCCACCATGATCGCGAACTGTCCGAACTGATAATGCACCACTGCGCGGGACGGTACCGCGACGTGCCGGTCGAGTTGTTCATCAACGGCGATTTCTTCGACACCCTGAAGGTTCCGGTCGAAGGCCGTTTTCCGTCGGAGATCACCGAAGACATTGCCGCCACGAAGGTGGCCCGGTGCGTCAAGGGACATCCGGAGGTGTTCGACGCGCTGTGCCGCTTCATTGAATTCCCGGGGCACACCGTGACGTTCAACCCCGGCAATCACGACATCGACATCGTCTTTCCACGATCCCGGAAAGTGATCCGTGCCAGGCTCGGGGTCGCCGACGATTCGCCTTCCGTGAATTTCGTTATCGACCGCGAATACACCAGGTTCCCGATGGGCGTCGTGGTGTGCCACGGGAACGGTTTCGAGGCAATGAACAGGATTCCGGCCGGAAGGGCGACCAGGGTGACCACCGACGGCCGGGAAGTGCTGGACCTGCCGATCGGAAGCCGCTTCGTGCTGGACTGCCTGGTCCCGGTCAAGAAGGAAAACCAGATCATCGACCATGTTGCCCCGCTTTCGACATACATGCTGTACGGCCTCGTATTTGAGACCAGGTTCACGGTGAAGCTGCTGGCGCGATCCATCAGGTTCTTCCTGCAAACCCCGATCGGGCTGTCCGGTACCGAAGAACCCGGCCTGATGGACAAGGTGCAGCTCGCGCTGGAAAACATCAGTCTTTTCAGTGATTTTGAACAACAGGCGTTCAAGGCCGTGCGCGGCTTCGAAGAATTCACGACCCTTATCACCGGACACAGCCATCGCGCCATGATCCGGCGTTTTCCCGGCAACAGGACCTACGTTAACACCGGCACATGGACAAAGACCGTGCGGCTCGAAATCGGCGATTTCGGACCGGTCGAAAAGCTGACTTACGCGCTGGTCGAGTACCCGCAGAAGGGGCCGCCGTCGGTGAACCTGATGAGGTGGCACGGCACGCAGCAGCTGACGGAGGTCCTGTCCACTTGAAGGCCGCCTTGCATGATCGCGCGTATAAACCTAGAATTTCCTGTCTTTCTTGTACCTTGTCGAATCGCCCGGAGGTCCCCCGAATGAAACAGTGGCACAACCTGAAACTCGCGATTTCCGCCGTCTGCCTCGTGGCCGCCGTTTCGTGCGGGGACGGAAATCAGGACCCCCGGGATATCCTTGCGCAGGACGATTCAACGACGCTGCTTGACGTCGACGTCCAGGATTCCATCGACACGGCCGTAGCGGCGGAAACGACCAGGGCCGGCATTCCCGTCAAGGTCGACTGCCTCGGCTCCGGCTGGGATCCCGCGCAGGTCAGGGTTCTGGTGTGGGATCCGCGGACATCCGGTGGCGCCGGCGGTGAAACCGTTGAAGGCACGGCCCCGGACGCGGCGGAACCGCCCCGGATCGACCCGGACTCGATGACGCTTCCGGAAGGCGTCACACTGGAAGACGGAAGGCTCACATTCACAGTGACGGGTACTTTTTACGTGTCCTGCTACGCGCCGGACACCGGCATGCTGGACGAAGACCCGGCGTGGATCACGGTCGAGCCCGGCATGGCGGCGTGGATCGATTCAGCAGTCGAACCGGTTGAAATCAAGGCCGGGGAATGGGTGCACATAACCTGCACGGCCGAAGACAAGTGGGGCAACGCCATTACCACCGGGTTCATCCCGGTGGTAACTCCGCAGGACGGGATCAGGCCGTCCGGCCTTGACGTGCAGTTCATCACCGCCGGCGACTTCGATGTCGGCTGCGGACTTGAAAACACCGAAACGAAGGACGAAACCCCGGTCCCGGTCAAGGTGACCGCGAACATCGCCAAGAAGATTTACACCATCGTCGAACCGACGCTTTTCAGGGCCGGCGAAAGCGCCACCGTGAACTGCGAGGTGCGCGACTTCTATGAAAACAGGATCAACGGCTTCCCGGTGTCGGTCCAGCACCCCGACGCGCTGGGACTCACGGGAAAGACCCTTTACACGGAAAAGGCCGGCCTCTACACCGTCAAGTGCGTCCCGCAGCTTGAAGACTGGTCAAAGTTCCAGCTTTTCCCGGTATCCGTGACGGTCACCCCCGCGAATCCGGAAATCATCACGCTCAAGGTGGTGCCGGACAAGCCGGTATACGGGACCAACCAGCGCATCCAGGTGACGATGACGACTTCCGACCGTTTCGGCAACATCGTCCCGAACGCGCCGTTCGCCCCGGTCGTCATCACCCCGCTGTCGTACGAAACCATGGTCGAAGGCGTCCCGACAGTCGTCGCTTCGCCTGGCGACGGAATCAAGATGCTCAACGGTGAATCGTCCGGTGAATTCCTGCTGAAAAAGGAAGGCAAATACGTGCTGACCTTCAGGCTGCTGGAAGACCAGACGATTTACAAGGACCTCGAAATCCGCGTGGACGGCAGCGGCCCGATGCTGTCGATCATCTACCCGGCGCGTGGCGCGACAATCAAGGGCAAACCCTCGGTCACCATCGTCGCCAGCCTCAACGACACGCTCAGCGGCATTTCAAAGCTGGTGATCAATGGACAGGAACTGACCCCGGCGGATTACATCAGGTCAGGCCAGCTAACCTACCAGCTCCCGAAGATCCACCAGGGATTGAACACCGTCGAAATCGCCATTGAAAACAGCATGGGCCAGAAGGCCTCGGAAACCCGCGGGTTCCAGTTCTCATACAAGTATTACGACGTGGATTCGGCCAATCCGGACGCATCGATGATCCCCGACGCGGTCAAGGCTTACCTGGGACGGTCGTTCTTCGACGACGGCGACCACACGATGCCCGCGGACGACGTTGCCACGATCATCGAAAACATCGTCGCCGGCCTGAAGATCGAAAGCCTGATACCGAACCCGGTCGCCTCGGCCGGTCCGTACAAGGTGTTCATCCGCCACATCGGCTACGACAAGCCGACGGTTTCGCTGAGCCCGGAAAAGGACCACCTGCTTCTTGGCCTTGTCATCAACAACTTCGACATGGAAGTCGAGGCCGAGGGCAAGTGCGAATTCATCATCGACTGGTGCCCCGACGTGACCGGTTTTGTCGAGGTCGACAGTTTCGTGGTCGACATGGCGATTTACATCGTCATGGATGAAAACGGCGTGTTCCAGTCGTCGCTGGAATTCGTCGATTTCCAGATTAACGGCCTGGACATCGACCTGGACGGCTTCATCGGCGACCTGCTCGACTGGCTCATCGATTCGCTTGTCGATATCTTCGAAGACGCTATCGAAACGGCCATCAAGTCGCAGATCGAAACGATGCTCAACGACATGATGGGCGACCTGCTTTCCAAGTTCAGGATTTCCGAATCGATCCCGATACCGTCGATCCTGGGTTCCGAACCGACGGAAATCTCCTTCTCGACGGTACCGTCCGCGTTCGTCCTGGACCATCCCGGCTTCTGGCTTGACATGGACGCCGTCATCTACGGCCCGGCCGGCGTCGGTCACGACAACCTCGGCTCAATCGCGCGCGCTGACTGCCTGAAGGCCAATGTGGACGAATTCGAAATCCCGCAGGACGCCCAGGTCGGCTTCGCGGCCTTCGACGACGTGCTGAACCAGGCGCTTTACGCCGTCTGGAACACCGGCACGCTGAACCTGTCGATCGGCGACGACATACTCGGCGGTCTTGACCTGCCGGCCATCGTGCTGAAGAAGGTCGACCTGGACTTCTTCGAAGCTCCGATCCTGACAAGCTGCAACACGAACTATGTGTTCGACCCCGAAACGTTCACGGGCGACTGCACACCCGACGCGGACCAGATCCTCCAGCTGCAGCTTGGCGACCTTTACGCCCGTATCGAAGCCGAAATCTTCGGCAGCCCGATGTACATGGAAGTGTTCGTGCAGGCGATCGCCCTGGCCGACATGTACCCGGGCGAAGACGAGGCGGGAAATTCGACCATCGCCATCAGGCTCCTGAACGTCCCGATGATCATGCTGGACATCATCGAAATCGATCCGGCGTACCTCGGATCGATGGGCATGACCAAGGAACAGTTCTACAACGACATCATCGCGCCGATGATCACGCCGCTGCTGGCCCAACTCCCGACATGCGAGGAGCTGTTCGAGTTCGCAATACCGGTCATCGACCTCAATTCCCTGATGGCCGACATCCCCGAAGGCTCCAACGTGAAGTTCTACGTGGAGCAGTTCTTCCGCGACAACGGCTTCACCACCGTCCAGGGCCACCTGGAATAGACACGAACGCCCTGAACCTGTCCAATATGGAATTCGTAGTGTGCAAGGTCCACGATATCCCACGGCCGTTGGCCATGGGCTCACCGTGTTGAACGTCCCTCCCGTTGGTCGGGCCTCGGAGATCGGAGGGACGATTGGTCCCGGGGCCGTTGGCCCCGGTCTTACAGTGAGCGGTCCTCGCATGGCTCGGACCTGTCCCTGAACCTGTACCCGTCCCTGTGCCAGAAGGGTCCTACCTGAAGCTGACTGAATCGACAAGGACGGCGGTATCGAAGATCGAGTCGCCGGTGTCCGTGCAGAAGAACGTGACCGTGACCGGGGTGTTGCGCTCGGAATCGAAGGCATCAAGCGGGAAGACCGCCTTCTGCCAGGAAGTCATGTGGGTGTCGCCACGATCGAATTCCACGTCGGACGGTTCCAGGCCGACGTACTGCGAACCGCACTGGCCTTCTTCGCACTTTCCATCGTCCGCGGCGCACAGATCGTCGACGGTGAGCTTGACGACCGGGTATTCGTCGCCGTCACTGGTCGTCATCACGGCCTCGAACGCGTCCTGGTAGGCCGTACCGCAGAATTCAACGAATTCTTCCGAATAGTACTTCCAGTAAAACACCATTTCGGTCGCGCCGGCCGGAATGCAGAAGGTCTGTGACAACGAGCCGGTCTTCGTCGTGAACCCCAGTCCGGTCGAGATGATGCCCATGAACTTACCCGCGATCGGGGTCGTTTCGCCCAGACGGCTGATGACGCGACCGTCGCCATCGGTGACCCAGGCGGACGCGTCCGACGTTTCGAAACCAGAGTTCAGTATCACGACGCCCTTGGCGGACATGTTCAACGAACCGAAAAGGCGGAAGAAGCTGCCCGGATTGTCCGGATCCGCCGCACCGCCGGCCCAGGCGCTGCCGGTCGGGTAGCTGCGCATCATCAGGTTGAAGAAGAAATCGTGGCCGGACTGGTAGGCGAAGTCGCTGCTGACGCGGTTCGAGTATCCGAGCACAGACCTTGCGCCCGAAGCGATCAGCGACGTCGCCAGCGTGCCGTTGTATAGCGTGCGGCAGCCGCCGAGATACACCACGCTGCCCGGGAAACGCTGATCTTCGGAATAACGCTCGATGAATTCCGGCGTGACCGCCCAGGTCCTGTCCCCCATGACGATGCGGCCGGACATCACATCGGAATGCGTGTTGTCGAAACAGGTTCCCGACGGGTCGGTGTATTTCGTGACCGACTGCGTGCCGGCGTCGGTAACCACCTGTTCCGTGTAGGCCTCGGACGGTTCGGTGATGACACATGTGGAACCGGCCGGGCAATCGGAAGTCGACGTACATTCCTCGTCGGAGGACCCGATGCGGCCGCAATTGATTGATTCGCCGGTCCACAGCGTTTCCTGCCCGCCGCGATGACGCCAGGGCAACAGGTCGCGCGCCGCCGGGGACAGTCCCCTGAAATAGACGTCCGAGTGAGTCGAAATACCGATGATGCCGCTGCCATTCAGCCGCCTGAACATCTCCAGGCTGGCGCCGGAGCCGTTGTAAGGACCCTTGATCGTGAAGGCCGGACATTCGATCTGCGACGCAATTTCGGACACGGTCTGGATTTCGTCGGAATGGCCGAATTCCGTGAAGAACGGTGAAAGCAACATCGTTTCGCGGCTGGGAATCTGTACCACATCGTCGTCCGGTTCGTCGGCCGCGAGCGGGGCGTTCAGGATTGTCGCCAGCCCGTCCGCGTCGCCGTTGCCACGCCAGCCCGGCTTTGCCAGGTTCAACGCACCCATGACACCGTCCGTGAACCTGACCCACACGCCGCCGCCGAGGTCGTCGTCGCCATACATTTCAACGACATCCGCGTCCGCATCAAGAACGGCCAGCGCGGCGCCGAGGGCCTCGTCCGGAAGCCCGGCGTCGACCCTGGCGAAAAACGTCTTCCTGGCCTTCGCCAGCGTGTCGACGTGCGAAGTGCACGCGTCCGTGTCGAGCTGGTTGATGCACTGAAGTTCGAACGGCGCCGAAAGTGCCGTGTACGAACCGGTGTCGGACACGACGTCGAACGCCGCGCGGAAAATCCTGGTGCCGACCTTGTCGCACCTGACCATCACACGCGCCGTGAACACGCCGTCGCCGCTGATTTCATCACTTGATCCGTTCGGCACGCCGCCACTGTCGAACATGCCCTTGTCGAGCATGACGCCCAGCGACGGGCCGATGGTCCCGTCGGCATCCTGCGCGACCACGTACATCGAATCGCCGACAACCTTCCCGAACATGCCCATGTTGATTTTCGCGAGGGCCGGCTGGTTCCTGCCGACGATGATCGTCGGAGGATCAAGCCTCAGCGCCGCCGGGAAATAAAAACCCGGATTGTAGGTGACGACGATTTCGTCGCGGACTTCCAGGACCGGCGCCTCTGGATCGTCGATTTCGCCGCGACCGGTCGCGACCACGGCAATCCTGTTGTCGCCGGGCACAAGTGTTATGACGGAGGTCTGCCAGTAGGGGGATTCATCGGACCACGTTATTTCACCGTCTTCGACGCCGGACATTTCGAAGTGAAGCGACGCTGCCTGGCCGAAAAACACGCCGGCCAGCGCGACGGTAGCACCCTGGGTCGAAGCAAATCCCCGGTTCGACGGGGTGATTATCCGCACGACAAGTTCGGCGGACGGCCTGGAAACCGAGACCATCGTGTTGCCGCCCAGATCTGGAAAGGCATACGCGTCAGTGGCATCAGCCTGACCCTCGTCAGAGACAATCGTGTCGTTTACAGCGGCATCCGGGTCGCCGTTGTCGGTCACGATGGGGTCGCCGCCACACGCGGCCAGCACCATCGCGGAAATTGTGACAAGCGCGCATTTCACAACGGTCGGTATCCGCATTAAAGCCTCCGAAGTCCGAACATGACCGGCTGGCGGGACGCCCACCGGAAGGAACCGGCGACGCGGGAACGACCTGTGCGCCGGCACGCCCGAATTGTAGGGAAGGATGCAGGTTCCTTCAATGTTACGCGACTGTATTTCGATGGTTCGGGCCACACTTTTACATTCATCCCATAACGCCGCGCCAGTTGACACCCCGGCCCGCAATCCTGTAATTTTGCGCGGAAACCGAAGTACGGTGGCCAATTGGATAAAACCGGGCTTGTGATTATCGGCGCGGGGCTGTCGGGCCTGACGACCGCCATGCACGCACGGCGCGACTACCTGATGGTCGAAGCCGCGGCGCGCACGGGCGGGCTGCTGCGCACCGAAGACATCGATGGATTCCTGTTCGACTACACGGGACACTGGCTGCACATACGCGACCAGCGCACGGCCGCCCTGATCGACGACCTGCTGCCGGGCGGAACCGTAAGGGTGACAAGGAAGGCTGCGATATATTCCAGCGGCGCCATGACCCTTTTCCCGTTCCAGGCCAACCTTTTCGGCCTGCCGTCCGACGTCGTCAGGGAATGCCTGCAGGAAGCGGTCGCGTCCGCCATCGAACGGGCCGCCGGAACCGCCCGCACCCCGGAAAACTTTGAAGAATACGCGAACATACATTTCGGGCGCGGCATCGCCGGACGCTTCATTGTCCCCTACAACACCAAACTGTGGGGCGTGGCGCCTTCCGAAGTGACGGCCGAGTGGACCCAGCGTTTCGTCCCGCTGCCGGACATCCGCCAGATCATCGACGGCGCGCTCGGATTTTCCCAGCAGGCAATGGGATACAACACTTCTTTCATCTACCCGGCAACGGGCGGCATCGAATCGATCACGAAGGCGATGGCCGGAAGGCTTGACCCGGCACGCACCATCCTGAACACCCGGCCGACGGCCCTGTCGGTGGGCGGCAGATGGATCGAATTCGGCGGCTGCAGGGTCGGATGGGACCACCTGGTGTCGTCCGCGGCGCTGCCGGACCTGGTCGCGATGACGATCGACGCCCCGGCCGAAGTGAAGGCGGCGGCGGCCATGCTCAGGTGCTCGCGGCTGCGGTTCATCAACGTCGGCCTTGACGTGCCGAAGCCCCTCGACGGCAACCACTGGATTTACCTTCCCGAGGATCGCTTCCCGTTCTATCGCGTCGGCTCATTCTCGAACGCGGTCCCGTCCCTGGCCCCCGCGGGAAAGTCGTCGCTTTACGTGGAACTTGCCAACGACCGCGACGTGAAGGACGGCGAAATCAGGCAGGCGCTCCTGTCATTCCTGAAGGAAATCGGTTCTATCGATTCCGACGACCAGATGCTGTTCGCCGAATTCCGCGCGCATCCATGGGGTTACGTCATATTCGACGCGGACTGCGTCCCGGCGCGCGACATGATCCTGAACTGGTATCGCGAATCGGGTATAAAATCCATCGGACGCTTCGGCGCCTGGACCTACAACTCGATGGAAGACGCCATCCTGGAAGCGATGGCCACGGCGGCTGAAATCGGGTAATTCCAGGGGGCCTGCCCCCGCTTCTGGAGACGACGCAAAATGGACCCTGACAAGATCGAAGTATCGATAATCATTCCCGTATACAACGAAGAAGGCCTCCTTGAAACGGCCATCAACGACCTCGTCGTCAAGCTGAACGAGACCGGGTGGAACAAGGAAATCATCATCACCGAAAACGGCAGCACCGACCGGACCGTCCAGATCGCGAAGGAACTCGCGGCCCGCTACCCGTTCATAAAGGTGCTCCATTCGCCGGAACCGAACTACGGCCGCGCGCTCCGACGCGGAATCGAGGAAGCCGTCGGCACGTATTGCCTGTGCGACGAAATCGACATCTGCGACGTCGGGTTCCACAAGGCCGCCTACGCGCTGCTGGCCACCGGGGACTGGGACATGGTCGTCGGCAGCAAGCGTCACCCCGACGCCCGCGACGCCCGCCCGGCCTTCCGCAGGTTCGCCACCAGCGTCGTGAACTGGATGCTCCGGATTGCGACCGGCTTCAAGGGCACGGACACGCACGGCCTCAAGGCATTCAACCGCGCCGCGACAATGCCCGTCGTCGCAAGCTGCATCGTGGAAAAGGACATGTTCACCAGCGAACTGGTCATCCGGGCGGAAAAGGTCATCCGCGTGAAGGAAATCCCGGTGACCATCGTCGAAAAGCGACCGCCCGCGATCAACCTGTTCAAGCGGGTCCCCAACGTCCTTCGCAACATCTTCAGGCTGTACAAGATAATCAGGCTCGGCAGGAAGGCCTGACCGATCCGGCCGTCAGGCGGAACTGAATATGGCTGGCATCCTCACCGTAAATATCGACCTCGACGACATCAGGTACTACCGTGGCATCCACGCCCTGCCGCAGCGGCCGGAACGCGCGGAGATCTTCACGGCCGCTGTCCCGCGATTCCTGGATTTGTGCGAAAGTTACGGCATCCGCGCCACGCTTTTTACGATCTCCTGCGACCTGGAAATACCGGAGGCCCGCGCCGCAATCGCGGACGCCGCCGCCAGGGGACACGAGGTGGCCAGCCACACCAGGACGCACGACTATTCGATTTCACAGAAGGATCCGGCGACGATCAGGGAAGAACTCGCCGGGTCGAAGGCCGAGCTGGAAGACGTCTGCCACGAACACGTCTGCGGCTTCCGCGGTCCCGGATACAACCTGAGCCCGGCCCTGCTCGACGCCCTGGTGGCCGCCGGCTACGCGTACGACACGTCGATCATGTCGTCGCCGCCATACTGGATGGCCCGGGCCACCATAATCCTGGCGATGAGGATGGTCGGCAGGAAAAGTTCCTCGATCATCGGGCGCGGACGCGACTTCTTCCGACCCGGCAGGCCGTTCGTCTGGAATGGCGCCGGCGCGGGCCTGCTGGAATACCCGATCACGGCATCGGGGCCTCTGAGGATGCCGCTTATCGGCACGACGATGGCCGGGTGCGGGGCGGCGGTGCGGCAGATGGTCGCGGCGTCGGCGCGCAAGGACTTCGTCAACATCGAATTCCACGGTATCGATTTCCTGGACCGCGAAGGCGACGGGCTGGAAGCGGAACTTCTGGTCGAACCGGCGCTGAAAGTCCCACTGGACGAACGAATGCGCAATTTCCGGCGTCACATGGACATCCTGGTCCGCGACAGGGAAACGCCCTGCCTGGCCGAACTGGCCGGCGTCCGGCGATAGCCGCTTCTTTCCAGTCACCATTCGTGCAAGAATCTGCCTGGACCCAATCCGGAGGTACGCCTTGGATTCCTGCATCTTCTGCAAAATCGCGGCTGGACAGATTCCCTGCTCGAAGGTCTGGGAAGACGACGATTTCATCGCCTTCCTGGACGTAAGGCCGATCAACCGCGGACACGTGCTGCTGATCCCGAAGATTCATGCGGAAGGGCTTACCGACCTTGACGACAGGCTCCTCGCCGCCGAGCTCCCGCTCGCCAGGCGCCTGGCAATGGCCGTCCTGGCCGCCACCGGGGCCGGCGACTTCAACCTTTTCAACACGAACGGCGCGGCGTCGGGGCAGGAGGTGTTCCACCATCATCTCCATATCATCCCGCGGTTCGCGGGTGACGGCATGAAGCTGGCCCTGACCCCCGTCGCGTACGGCGAGGGCGAAGCGGCCCGGCTTGCGGAAAAGATCGGTGGACTCGTCAATGGCTGACCGGACTGGCCGCCGGGCGCGGCCGACAGGATGACCGGATGGATTCCTTCGACACGCTGAACATGATCAAGCCCGCATTCAGGGCCCTGCCGAAAGAAGCCGCCGGTTCCCATTCAAAAGTCTTCTTCATCGATCCTGAACACCTGGGCGGGATCCTGGCGGACGCTGCCGCGCCCCGCGACAGGGAATCCGCCCGGGAACTCGGGAAGACCGTCGGCGGGCGATTCCTGGTCAAGGTCGGCAACATCCACGATTATGTGGTCAAGTTTTCTTCCGACGGCGAAAGTTACATCCCGCGCCAGTACCTGTGCGAGGCCTTCGGACCCGGAGGCTACAACCTGGCCCCGACCCCCGACAAGGTGAGGGTCGATGTCCGCGAGGCCGCGCGCCAGATCCCGTACATGGGGTTCGGACCACGGCATGAGCAGCTCGCGCCCGACATTCTTGGCGACATCTCGCGCTGCGTCGGTGGCGAAAGGCGCCAGGCATCCGCCGACGGCACCTTCCTGGTCCAGGAAACCGCCCTGGGCACGAAACGCTTTTCCGTGCTGGAAATCCTGGAAGAAGACCCTTTCTTCAAGAGCCGCATCGATTCATTCGAGGGGCTTCGACGATTCCAGCAGTATCTGCGGGCACACCCGATTGATTCGTCATCCGAAAAGGAACTGGGCGATTTCTTCAACGCGCCCATGACGGTGGGCGTGCGCGACGTACTTCGCTTCCTGGAGGGCTCCAGGCATCCGACACTGGGTTGGGACAGGGCCAGGAAGGTCATTGTCGACGCGTTCGAAACGCACGGAAACGAAACCTACCTGCCGCCGGAATTCAACTATTACACCAGTTCGCTGGAATACCCGCCCGAATACATCCTGGAAGTCGCCCGGACCAATGAGGTTGCCACCGGCCTGTTCGCCCGCATGATGAAGGAAGCCATGCCGTCGGACATCTTCGCCGGCATGGACGACAGTGACATCCTGGAACTGGCCGGGGCCGTCCTGGCGGTGCATTTCGACTATCCGGAATTCGAAATCGACCCGCACACCGGCGTCATCAGCACGGCAACGGCCCGGCTGGCTGGACGCCTGGCAACCTGGACGCTGGTCCACCTGACCGGCGTTACCGTGCCGGATCGGCGCAACGCGATCACCGCGGCGACCGTAACCAAAGTGGCTCGCCTGTCGGACTTCATCGAACACCTTGACCGCTGGCAGCGCGATTCGTTCATGATGGCCGCGAACAAGCTGCTGTGGAAAGTCGCGATAATTGGCGGGGTGCCGGATGACTCGATGAACCCGCACCCATACAAGAGGATCAACCGGACGTTCTTCAGCTTCCAGGAGCTGGCCCAGTACCCGATGAAGAAGGCCGGCACGCTGAAGGAAACCGTGACGCTTGAAGACATTCACGGCGAACGGGGGCGCAGGATCCTGCGCGAACATCCCGAACTCGCACGGAAGCTTCTGGTGTTTTTCGTGCTGGCGCACAGATATCACGCGGAAACCGGATACATTCCGGACCTCCGTCCGGACGACGTGGGCGGCGACCTGTTCCTGCGGGGCATATACGGGTACTCCACCCGCAACGTGATGGTCGCGCTCGGGCTGGACGCGGACGGCAGGCCGGCCAGCTCGGTCCGCTTCGTCGACAACCGCGACCAGTTCAAGCAGTACCGCCGCTGGGAAGACAAGGACCGTCCGCTCGGGTTCGTGAAGTACGGACTGCGCCTGCTGAGCCCCGTCGCCAAACCGGGGCTTCAGAGGGCCATCGGCATGTACGCTGAAAAAGCGGCCGGGGTCGATCGCCCCGACACTCCTGCCACCGCGGAAGAAATCTCCGGACGGTTGCGGGAAACCCTGCTGCGCGGCGTCGATGTCGCGACAAACAGCTCCCGGGTTTTCCTGGAAGACGCCATCGACGACAGTTCCAAGGGAATCGAAAAAGTCATCAAGCGCTTCACCAACCGCGAATAGCGCTGTCGTGAATTTGCATACATGTCGATGACGTTGCTAGAATTTACCCTGATTGACGGAGGAGTACGCCATGAACAAGGCGTTTCTGCTGATACTCGGAACCCTCATGCTGCTTTTCGTTGCCTGTGACACCGGACTGCCCCGCTTCACGCCGGCCGAAGGCGCCTATGTCGAAAACGGCGGGACCAACCGCTTCTCGTTCATGGGCGGCGGCAGCCAGCAGATCACTGTGCCCGATGGCGGCTTCGCGGTCGACACGGGCGAAGAAGTGGAAGAAGAAGACGCCTTCTAACCTGGATGCGGCTCCGGATTCGCTGATTCAGGGGGAAATCCCATGCCTTCCTGCCGGTACCGTTTCCGGGCCTTCGCAGCGATCTTGATTGTTTTTGCAGCGACCGTAACCACGGGATGCAAATCCGACGGCATCGTCAACTCGACCCCCGAAGCGGCATATGAAGCCTATCGACAGGCCATGCACGAACGCGCCTGGGACAGGGTCTTTCACTTGCTCAAGCCCGACCTGCAGCAGAAGATCACGGCGACGCTGGACATGAACCGGCAGACGATCCGCCTGATTCAGGACAACGTCCCCGCGGACCTGAGGGCGAACTACCTCGACAGCATCGGGCCGCAGGCCCAGCGTGATGCACAGACGCCCGTCGACTATTTCACGGCAACGCTCGCCCAGCCCGGAAGGGCGTCGGACTCGATCGGCAGCACGGTTTCGACCAGGCGGATCGGAATCTACGAAAGTCAGAAGGGCAGCAACAAGTGGATTGTGCGCACCCTGGGCGGCGAACGCATCAACGTCCATGGCGATACCGACGGCCTGTATTACATCGTTCCGGATGAAGCCGACTCGGACAGGATCAACCAGGAACTGAAAAACGCCGGGGATCGCCTCGTCATACAGCAGCATATCGCGGCCGCCCTGGCCCGACCGCCGGCACCCGTACCCGCGCCAGAGCCGGCGCCGGACGCCCAACCATGAAAAGCATTTTCGCGATCGCAATCCTTGTCGCGTCCGCCACATTCAACAGCGCGATGGCGGACGAACCTGCGGATCACACACCGCCTGAAACGCCCGCAACCGCGACGAACACGGTCCAATGGTCGAACCTGTCGTTCGTGACACCCCGTGGCGAACCGGTTTCGCTGAAGATCCCGTCACCGGCCAGATCGATCGGCAAGCCATCCGGCGGTTCACTCGTGGACGGAAGGTGCATCGGATCGGATGGGCCGGGATTCGTCCATCCGGGAGAGGCATCGTGCGCCACCGACGAAGTGGTCATGCTGGTTCTTTTCGCCGTCGGGGAGATACTGCGGGACTATCCGAACTCGGCCCCGGTCGTGATCGGCGACCTGTCGCTGCCGGAGGGTGGCACGCTCGCGCCGCACAAATCCCATACGTCGGGGCGTGATGTCGACATCGGGTTCTTCGCGAGGGACAACAAGCGCCTCCGGACGTTCGGCGACCTCGATCCGGCGAACATCGATTTCGAAAAATCCCTGTCGCTGATGGTCAACCTGGTCGCCACCGGGAAAGTCCAGTTCATTTTCATCAACTACGCGCTCCAGCCCTATTTCATTGACGCCGCCAGGTCAATGGGGTACGACCCGCAGCAAATCGAATACCTGTTCCAGTACCCGAGGGGGAAAAAGGCCGATGCTGGCGTCGTCCGCCACTCCGAGGGGCACTTCCGTCACGCCCACGTACGTTTCATCTGCGCTGAAAGCGACCCGGAATGCACCAACTGAGCTTACAGGTCAGGCCTCGATCCGGTGACTGACATCACCGCTTCGACCGCCGCAAGCGGAATCAGGATTCCCTGGCCGGAGAACTGCGTCCGATCCGCAACCGCGCAAACCGCGTGACCGCCCCTGACTTCGCCCGACACCTTCAGCCGTACGTCGAAGCCGCGGCCGGTCATCACGATGGTTCCCCTGTCCGCCCTGACCGACGCCGCCGGCACGTCAGGCAGGAAACCACGGACGGACATCGACATCACCGTACCGGCCAGGCCCGTCACGGCCGGCGACGAGGCCTCGCTGCCGTCGGGTCCGACCATGCGCCACTGCTGTCCTGGAGCGGCAGGAGGCGTCAACAACGTGCGCCGGCCTTCCGGATCGATGATTGTGATGGATCTGATGGATTCCGGCCCGCCCGTCAGGATGTTTTTCCGGCGGAGCAAATCCAGTTCCGGCACGGCGGCATCTGCGACGGCCGATTCCAGCAGGAAAACGTCGGCGTCCCCTTCAACCATCGCCGGTACCAACCCGGACTGTCCGGCCGGGCCGAACCTGACCGCGATGGATCGGCCACCCGAAAGCAGCAGCAGCAATTCTCTTTCCACTGCATCCGCCGATAGGCCGCCCGCGGCCCCGACTACCCTGGTGGCCGTCAGACCGGCGACCCCTGCAAGGAAGGATTCGACCACTGACCTGTCAAGCTCGATGGCAGGCTGTCCCTTGACCTCGAACCTGCCCCCGCGTCTTGTCAGCGTGTAACCGCTTTCGCCGTCGCGTATCTGGACCGATTCAATGTCCTCGCGGGCAACGGCCAGCAACGACGGGTCGCGAATGTCGGCCACGGTGCTGGAAAGCACGGCCGCCTCGACATCCCCCAGCCTGGCGATACCTGCGCCGGATGACGCCCAGGCGACCCCGTCAACGACGGCGGACACGGCCACTCGCACGCTGCCGCCACCGGACAGCCGGACAACGACACCCGGGGACGTTTCGTCGATGACCACCCCGGCTGGAAGCTCGTCGTGCCAGGACTCGACCGAAAGACCGGCAAGCCGGGCCGCGAGGACATTGATCCTGCCCGGATTGACGCCGCCAGGCTCGACGACGGCCCAGGCGCGCGACATCACTTCCTGGCCGGCAATGCCGCGGGTGCCTTCCCTGACGGCCAGAACCACCCGCCTGTCCCGCGGATCAGCCGCGGACGGATTGAAGAATTCCAGCCCGACGACATCGGCCGTATTGAAGGCAAACAGGCGTGTGGAGCGAAGCGAGTACTTCCCGGAAGCGAACGGCGCGCGGAGATCACGCCCCGACACCCGGAAAACCGACTGCTCGCCGGGCAGTCTCACGAACGTGTCCGGGGGGCGATCGGCAAAGGTCTGCACGGCGCCGATTTCAACATCGTAAATCACCCGGCCCGCCGAAGAGACCGTCACCCTGATCGCACTGGCTGGGTCCAGGCCGAAGGCCGCCGGATCCCCGCCCACGTCGGAATGGATATCCGATCGAAGTCCGGAAGCGAACATGACAAGCAGAGCTTCCACCCTGGCGGGATCGGCCAGCGCGCCTTCGGGGGGCATGAATTTCCAATCCCGCCCCGAACGCGTGACGGAAACCAGGCCATCCGCGCGCGCAACCTGGACGGAATCAAACACGGAAACATCGGCAAGGGCGGGCAGGTCAAGCCTGTCGCCACCGGCCCTGTTCTGAAAGGCGGCCAGCAGGATCAGTACCGTGGCCATGATGCCGAGCACAATCAGAAGTATCCTGGCTCTGCGGTTCATCCGACGACTCCGGCCGGCAGGTCAGGCCCCCCGGCGGCGGATCCTCCAGCGGATCAGGCCGAAAAGGGCGAAGGCAAGCGGAAGAACGGCGACCAGGCCGATCTGCCATGCCATCCTCATGAAAGGCGTGATCGCGGCAACCGGGCGGGAATCGACGCTCTTGGACCTGATTTCGGCCAGATCGTCGTTCTGCACGCCCCAGTCGAGGCAGTTGTAAATGAAGTCCATGTTGGATTCCACGACCGACGACACCTGGGAATACCCGATCTCCCAGTTGAAATAACGGGCCGAGTAACGCGCGAAATCCACTGCCGGGTCCAGCTTTCCTTCGGTCATCCTGGCAAGCGAGAAACCATCAAAGACCCCGTCCATCGAAAGGTTTTCGAGCCCCATCGACGAACCGACCACAAGCAGGCGCCCCTGGCCACTGTCCAGATGGTCCCGTCCAGGCCTTCCGGCACCCGCCGGCTCCCGTTCGAAGGCCGACTTGAACAGGCCGGTGACGGCCACGGCGACAGGGGCCGGAGTGGCTGGCTTCATGGAAGACAACTGGGCCACCAGACGATCGGGCATTACGTCGAGGCCACCTCCGGCAACCGCGTTGTCGCGGTTCGTAAGGATCAATTCAGAAAACCGGAGCTTGTCCGACGAGGCCAGCGAGGCGTCGACCTCGAGTGTGGTCGCCCACGGGAGCACGACCCCGGGCATGCTGCGGACCAGCACGTGCGTCCGATCCATTTCGGTAAGGAATGGCAGAAGCGGGTACTGAAACCACTTGTCGACCTGCTGGCCCTGGCCGGGCTGCGCGACCCTGAGCCTGGAATACGACTTCAGACCAACCACAAGGTCGCCCCTGACCCTTACGCCGTATGGCCCGAGCAGCGCGGACAAGTTGGAGGCTCGCGATTCGATGTGCGAATCAGGCTTCGCCGCCGAACCGGAAAGACCGACGTTTTCGTCGATATTCCACAGGGCGACGTCCCACGCGTTGACAAAAACGATCACTGATTTCCCGGAAAGCAGGAACTGATCGATCCGGTATCGATCGGATTCGGGAATCGGGACGGCCGGGCCGAAGATCACCAGCGCATCCGCGCTGTCCGGGATTTCCCGGCCCGGTCCGACCGGGATGGCATTGATGCCCCGGTTCTGGAACATCTTGAACCTGAGGCTGTTGTTAACGAAGTTAATGCGACCGCGCAACTTCTCGACCCCGGCCAGGAAATCAGCCGCTTCGGCGCCGGTGCGCGCGAGCGCGGTCGCGATCTGGGGTTCCACCAGGCGCGTGGAATCCTCGAATGGGCAGAATTCCCGGTGGCCGCACATGAACGCAACGGTCCTGCTTCCCGGGAGGTTGATAAGGTTCATCGCGTCGCTATCCAGGACCCTGAACACGCTTTCCAGGCGCTGGACCATGCCGGCCAGATCGGCGTCGTCGACCCCGGCGCCGTTCGACATGGCGGCCACCAGGCGGTCAATCGCGTCTTCGTACAGGCGCGCCGACCGCAGGACCAGATCCATCAATTCATTGCTTCCGGCCAGGTGGGCAGCAGCAGCCAGCGCGACACTGACGCCCCCGCAGGTCTTCGAAAACGCGGGCAGGTCAGCAATGAGGCTGTCCTTCAGCCCGTCGCCGCTGCCCGTCAGGACCTCGAGTCCGGCGTTCTGCGACTTGTCAGTCCTGTAGGAATCAAGCTTGCCGTTGCAGGCCGAAGCGGCGGCCAGGATGTCCTGCCCGGCCAGGAGGTAGGGCTGAATCGACAGGGACCGGGCGTATCCTTCCTTCAGGCGGGACAGTCGTTTCGTGATCTCGAATTCAAGCGATTCGGGATCGGTGACAATCGGCAGGACCTCGACCTGGTTGCGATACTGGAACACCGCGCCCAGCGCGTATTTGCGGAACTGCAGCGTCCCGCCGCGCACTTCGGCGTCCTTGTATGAAAAAAGCTCGAGCCGGGCGGCGGCCGCGCGGGTCTCGACTTCGTCGCGGATAACCTTGATGTGCATCCGGCCGCCGGACCAGGAACGGTATTCACTGAGCCGATCCAGCAGTTCGCGGTCGAAGCCCCTTATGTCGATTTCCCTGCCGTCGTAAAGCATGGCGACGGGCAGTTCGCGACTGATGTAGACCTGCACCTCCAGACCGTCCAGCGCGCGCACCGCGTCGCGGCTGACCTGCGACAGCGAATACCTGGAGTTCCCGGTGAGGTCGAACCTGGCGAAGAGCCAGAAGCCAAGCAGGACGGCCAGGACCGAGATCCCGGTCACCGCCACGGCCGCGACGATCGCGCTTGTTCTGCTGCGGCCGGCCATGCTACGCCCCCTTCCGCCATTTGCGCGATTCCAGCGAAAACACGGTCCACACCACCGCGACCACGGTCACGCCGACGAAGAACACGATATCGCGTGAATCGACAACGCCACGCGCGATCGACCTGAAATGCTGCGAGAAGGACAACACCGAGAGCGCCTCAACCGAATGGATGCCGATCGCGTCGGGGACCCGGTCGATAAATGTGAACGCGGAACAGATCGCGACGGCGATGGCGAACGCGGCAATCTGCGAACTGGTCCAGGACGATGCCAGGAGTCCGATCGCCAGGCATGACGTGCCGACCAGCAGGGCCCCGAGGTAGCCACCGAATATCGGGCCCGGATCCGGGTTGCCCAGGACCGCCAGCATTATCGGGTAGGCGGCTGTCAGCGCCAGGACAACCACCAGGAAGCCGACCGATCCGAGCAGCTTGCCGAGCACCACGTCCAGTTCGGTCACCGGCATGGTCATGAGGATTTCGATGGTTCCCATCTTTCTTTCCTCGGCGAGCAGCCTCATGGAAATAGCCGGCATTACGACCGTGAACAGCAGCAGCATCCATTCGAACAGGTATCGAAGCGAAGCCTGGCCGTCATCGAAAAAGGCCAGCTTGTTGATTATCACCGGCATCTTGAAAAAGAAGGCCACGCCGAGCAGGCTTAAAAAAAGAGCGATCGCGATGTACGCCGCGGGCGACGAGAAATGGGCCGAAAACTCCCTGCGGGCTATCGTGACGGCGTTCTTCATTGCTGTGCCCCCTGGTTCGGCATCGTCAGGCGGGCAAATATCAATTCCAGGTCGAGCTGATCGTTTTTCAGTTCATGCATGGTCCAGCCGGACCTAACCGCAAGCCTGAAAAGGTGCGGGCGCAGGTCGATGCCGATGTCGCCGCGGATGCGGAAACGGCCCGGGGCACCCGGTTCGATGTCGACCGACAGGCAACCAGGCAGGGAAGCGATCGCCTGCCGGATGACGCTGCCGTCCGGACCTTCCGGGCCGGTTTCGAAGGCGGCTACAACACAGCGGGCCCCGCCGTGGGTTTCGCGTATCTGTTCCGGGGTGCCGTCGGCCACGATACGCCCCTGGTGGATGATGATTATCCGGTTACAGACCGCCGTGACTTCGGCAAGGTTGTGAGTGGAAAGGATAACCGTCCTGTCGCGCCCGATATCCCTGATGAGGTTCCTGATTTCAACAATCTGGTTCGGGTCGAGGCCGGTCGTCGGCTCGTCCAGCACAAGGATCGGCGGGTTGTGGATAAGTGCCTGCGCCAGGCCGGTGCGCTGACGGAAACCCTTGGACAGGGTGCCGGTTTCCTGATCGAGGCGATCCGACAGGCCGACCATGTCCGCCGTTTCGCGGATCCTGCGTTCGATGGACCGGGCGGGCACGCGCCGCAGCCTGGCCACGAATTTCAGGTATTCACGCACCGTCATGTCGGTGTAGACGGGGGCGTTTTCAGGAAGATAGCCCAGCAGGGCGCGGACTTCGACGCCGTCGTCGACGATATCCCTGCCGTCAATGGTCGCACCGCCCGAATTGGCCGAAATGAATCCGGTCAGGATCTTCATGCACGTCGTCTTGCCGGCGCCGTTGGGACCGACAAAACCCACCACCTCGCCGCGGCTGACTGAAAACGAAACGCCGTCCAGCGCCCTTATGGGACCGTAGTCCTTGACCAGATGGTTGACTTCAATCACTGCCGCACCGTGTCTTTCAAGACCCCGGAAAAGCCCAGGGCGGGATTCTATTCCGTAAGCGTTCCAATGAACAGGGGGCGCCCCCGGCTTCGTTTCCGCCGGTTCGCGGCTTGACACCGGCTCGTTCCCGAATTCTGATATGGCAATGAACGAATACCGCACAGCTGCGAACGCCTGGGGCCTGACCGGTGGCATCGGTTCCGGCAAATCGATGGCCGCCGACATCCTGCGGCGGCTGGGTATCCCGGTGCTGGACATGGATCGGCTGGCTGCCGGCCTGATGGTGCCAGGCACCGTCGTGTACAGGGAAATCGTCGGGGCTTTCGGCGGCGGGATCGTCGGGACCGATGGCTGGATTGACAGGCGTCGGCTGGCGGCGCTGGTTTTTTCGGACCGGGAACGCCTCAGGCTGCTGGAATCGATCGTGCACCCGGCAACGCTTCAGGAAACGGCGCGCAGGCTGAACGGCGACGCCCTGCGGACGGTGCCGCTCGTGTTCGTCGAAAGCGCGATCGTTTTCGAGGCTAGCATGGATGACTGGCTGAAAGGTGTCGCCGTGGTCACGGCACCACTGGAAACCCGGATCCGTCGCGTGATGGCCAGGGACAACGCCAGCGCCGGCGACGTCGCCGACAGGATCGCGGCCCAGATGGACGATTCCCGGCGCACGTCCGGGGCGGACGCCATCTGGCACAACGACACGAACAGGGAAACCCTGCGTAACCAGATTATCGATACGATCTGCGGGCAGAATTCGGGGATGCTTTCAGCAAAAAACTGAAGGAATCACTTGCCTTCGTTGATGGTGTCCCGGAGTCCGAGACCGGCCTTGAAGAAGGGCAGGCGCTTCTGGGGGACCTTCACCTTGGTTCCGGTCTTCGGGTTGCGGCCTTCGTAACCTTCGTAATGCTTCACGGTGAAGTTGCCGAAATTGCGGATTTCGATGCGTTCGCCGCGCTTCATGGCGTCAACCATCTGATCGAACACTGCGTTCACGACTATAGTGGCGCGATCGAGAGTAATCTCGCTTGATCTTGCAACTGCTTCGATGAGTTCCGACTTGGTCATCCTGATCCTCCAAGAGTTTTCAAACCCGGCGCGATAATAGCCAAAATTCCGGTTGGGTCAAGAACAATCTTCACTTATTTCTTCGGGTTGTGAACGTCCGGGGCAAAAAACGACGGTCCCGCCGACACAATTGCGTTTACATCCAGACCGGCCCGAATAAGAATTGCCGGAGGCGTGCAGGTGGAGTGCGTGATGGAAGGGGCCGAAAGATTCAACGTGCTGTACTCGGCGACCGAACTGCAGGAAAGGATTAGGGAGCTTGGCCGCCGGATTACGGAAGACTACCGCGGCAAGGACACCGTCATCATCTGCGTCCTGAAGGGCGCACTGTTCTTCACGGCGGATCTCTGCCGGGAAATCGACCTGCCGGTTACGATCGACACGCTCGGGATGTCGTCGTACGGCGACCAGACTTCGTCAAGCGGCGTCGTGCGCATCACCCAGGACCTGTCGAAACCGATCGTGGGCAAACATGTGATCGTGGTCGAGGACATCGTGGACACCGGCCTGACGCTGAAGTTCCTGCTGGAAAACCTGAAGTCGCGCAAGCCGAAGTCGATCGAGGTGTGCGCGCTGCTGCACAAGCCGGCGCGCACCAGGGTCCAGGTCGACGTGAAGTACCTCGGTTTCACCATTGAAGACAAATTCGTGGTCGGATACGGCCTGGACTGGGAACAGCGTTATCGCAACGTCAGGTATGTCGGCGTGGTTGAAGAACCCTGACGACCACGGTTCGCGTGGCCGTTGAATCATCGGCGGCCAGAACATCGAACCCGCCTTCGACCTCTTCATGTCCGCCCATCAGCACAAGAAACGATTCCAGCGGCTCGAGATCAATCCTTACAAGCGGATCCGCGTAATGTATCGGCACCACGATCCGTGGACCCCAGGCGCGGACCATTTTCGCCGCCTCGGCGGGACCCATCGTGAATCGGCCCCCGACAGGCGCAAGCAGCACGTCGGGACGCCCCAGCTCGTCCATTTCGGACTGCGTCGGGGCGCGACCCGCGTCGCCCAGGTGAACGACACGGACACCGTCCGCCGTCGCGCGAAACACCGTCACCATCCCGTGGTCGACGCCGCCGGGCCTGCCGTGCGGAATCTGGATGCATGAAAAGGCCACGCCCCTGACCTGCCCCGGCCCCTCGACAAGAATCGGCGACCCGAAAGATGGATCGATATGGTAGTGGTCCAGGTGCCGATGGGACGAAACCACCGCATCGACGGGCCCCCTGAACGGTTCAAGCGCGATGCGTCCGCCAAATGCCGCCGGCTGGAACGGGTCGAAGATGACCCTGCAGCCGTTTTCAGCCTCCAGCAGCACGCACGCGTGTCCGAAAAAGCGCAGTTTCATATTCAAATTCCCGGGGCGGGATACAGACGGCCCGCCACCTGGCCGCCGCCATAGATCTGCGAAATTTCCGCCGTCTCGACCCAGAAGACCGACATCGTCGATTCCGATGCCATCCCGGCTGCAATCCCGGCGGCAAAATCAAGTGCCGGCCCCTCCAGGGGGGTCGGGCCTGACAGCACCTGCCCGTCGCCGGAAATCAGCATGACCGCGGGCGACACACGCTCCGGCGCCGAAATCCTGGGTTCAACGAGCGGACAAAGGAACAGGAACCCGTCGTCGCCGGACGCAACCAGGTCGGACGAAAACGGCATCACCTGGGCGCCCTCGTCGCCGCTGATCGATTCCACCTCAAAGGGTACTCCCGGCCCGTCGACAAGGTCCACGAAAGTTCCTTCGACGACAATCCTCATCAGGGGCGATCGTTCCAGCCTGGTGTGAACCGCCAGGAACCCGGACGGGGCGGGCGCGCAGGAAGTGGGATAAGACTGATCCCACTCTGACGCGGCCAGGTCCCATACCGTCACTTCGGATGTCCCGGCCCGGAAGTATGCGGCCTTCTGTGTGACGATCGACGATGACAAATTTTCCGATCGGACCGCGAATGTCACGACGACTCCGTCCGCGACCGGGCACGCGTCACCGGGCAGTATCTCGCCTGCACCTTCCGTCCCGTGCAGCAGCGCCGGACCGGAAACCAGCAACTGGTCCACCCCGGACGCCAGATCCGCGTACAGGAGCTGCTGCGAACCGTCATTTCCGGCAACGACCCACGCGGCCACGCTGCGGAGTTCCGACCACGCCATGACCATGCGACCGGTCGGCGCGCCACCGTAATATGGATTCTGCACTGCCGTCCTTATCCTGGGCCGGCCCGTCGAATCGAGCAGCCAGAATTCCGGGGAAGACGCCGTCAGCGCGCCGAGGATGAAGGCGCTGTCGGTCGCGACGACCCCGGGCGACATCGAACGGCCGCTGACGGTTCCGGCCGGAACGGGAAGGGTCGGGCCGAACGCCCCCAGGGCCGAAAGGGTCCGGACCGAAACGCCATGTCCGCCGCCTTCGTTAACGACTTCCCATGTGACCAGCCCGGCCCCAAGCGTCGGCGACCATGCGAAGCGCGGCGAACTCCCCGCGTAATCGAGGCTGACGACCGTGTATTCGCATGCCTGGCAGCCGGTGCCGGGAAGGCTGATGCTGTCGCACTGTTCGCCCGGTTCAATGACGGAATTGCCGCAGCAGTCATTTATCGGCGCATGCCTGCAAAGTCCGTTTGACGGAATGCATTCGTCGGCGGTGCAGGGATTGCCGTCGTCGCAGGATATGCCCTCGCCGACCGGCTGGCAGGAGCCTTCGTCGCATTCGTCGGGGCCGTTGCATGGGTTAAGGTCGTCGCAGGCGCCCTGGGCGGGCGTGTACCGGCATCCGGACGGTTCCACGCACTTGACGGTGTTGCAGGCCCGCTGGGGGCACTCCAGCGACCCGGCGATACAGGCTCCGCCGTCGCAGACGCCCGGGCCGGTGCACGCCAGATCGTCCGAACACGGCCCGCCGTCATTTATGACCAGTGGCTCGCACAGGCCAGTGGCCGGCACACAGTAATGAAACAGGCACCCGGTGTTGAAGGGCATGCAGTCGACGGGGTCTGACACGCATTTGCCCTCCACGCACGCGGCCGACCCCAGACACAGGTTCGCGGGCTGCACGCAGGGACGCGATTCGGAACATTCGCAGGTGTCGACGCCCTGGGTGCAGGCTCCCCCGGAACAGCGGTCGTTGGTGCACCTGTCACCGTCGGCGTCGCAGGCGGCGTCCGGTTCGGCCATCGTGTACCGGCAGATGCCGGTGGCGGGGTCGCATCCCTCGGTTGTCAGGCAGGGCCTGTCCGGGCACTGGAGTCGCTCGAACACGCACAGGCCCGACGTGCAGACGCCCTTTGACGTCGCGCACCGATCAGGCGGCTCGCAGGGGTCGCCTTCGCCGGCATCGGCGCAGGCCAGTTCAAGCGGGTCCTGGCACCCTGAACCGAGCACGGATTCGAGCATGCATATGAGGCCGGAGGGGCACAGGTCATCGTCCGGCGTGTTGTCGCAGCGAAGGAAACCGTTGACGGTGGGCACGCATCGATCGACGGTGCACGCGATGGAATCGTCACAATCGCGATCCGCCGCGCAGTCCGAATGGGTAGGGACGTTGTCGGGGTTGCCGGCGCAGGCGGCAAGAAGCACTGACAGCAGTACGATGCGTTTCATTGCGGCACCCCGCCGGCGGGAGCGTCGCCAAGACCGGTGCAGACCGAACCGGAATCCAGGAATCCGGACGGGCACGCGGGCGAAAAGACCTTCAGGCGAAGGCCATCAGGTGTGCCTAGATGGTCTGTGAACGCAATCTGGAACATGTGCGGCCCGAACCGGCCGGCGGCCAGGTGGGTCGCGGCGGCCAGCACCGGCGAAGCGATCGTTTGCGGGTCCGACACGGCGCCGTCGGACGACACGGTTCGAAACACAATCGACGCGGTGGCGCCGCTGCCCTGGATGGAAACGGCCACGGCCCCGTCACCGTATGGCAGTACCAGGGGCCGGGAATTCGGGCTTGCCGCGTCGCCGAAGGCGAAGGTGTGGGAAACCGACAGCGTTCCGGCATCGACCACCGCGCCACCGACTACGCCGCCGACCTGCTGCCAAAGGCAGAAGTAACTGTCTCCGGCCTTGGCGAAGACCCAATCGGAAATTGGTTGTGACTGAACACCCAGAGACACGTCCAGACCCGTGGGCATCTTGGATGAGTCAACTTGGACCAGCTCAACAAAATATTGAACCGACGGAACACCAATCAGCGAAACCCAACCGACAACACCGCTGTCGGAATCGATTAACTTCGGCCTAGTTCTTGAACCAACCATCAGATCACTGGTTCGAGCGAAAGGCGTTGAAACCTCCCCCGCCCCATCCAGGCCGGCGATGGCGATGTCGAAGTCGGTGCCGTCGCCGTACGCGAAGGCCAGCGTCCATCCACCGCCATCAACGGCGGCAAGCGTTGGCCAGGCCTCTATCTGTCCCTCGGCTGCGACGTCGGGCACCGTGCCGATTGCATCCCACCCGGAAGAAGAAAACGACGCGAACCTGACTTCGTCATCGGCTCCGCCCCAGGCCGCCATGTAGCGGCCGCCCGACCTGGCGACGGCCGTGGAAAAGCGTCCGGCCATGACCGCGAACAGGTCCTGCTGAAGCGGCTTCACATCGACCCGGCCATCCCTGGAAACCAGCGTCGCGGCAATCGCGGAGCCGGTGTTGGCCACGATCGCGGTTTCATCCATGGCGACGGACATCGAAAGGTCCGTCACGGCAGCACCGCCGGCGATAATGCCGTCAATGCCGCACGACGCCGCGTGCCAGAGGTAAACGTACGCTTCGGAAACGATCGCGCCGGCCGACACGGTCACGTCGACGTCAAGACGGGATTCGGCGTCCGTCACATTGGCGGTCGAAAACGCCGCGATCACCCAGTCCAGTCCGCCGTCGGCGATGCATCCGGTCTGGTCGGGCGTCTTCGAAAACTGTATCGACCCGCATCCGCCCGACGCGACCCCGACGAACGCCATGACAACCCCGGGCGGTACAAGCCTGCGCGGCAACATGAATACCGCCCGGTCCGCGTCCGCCGCCGGCGAAAGTCCGTCCCCGGTCAGCAACCCGGCCGGTTCGCCCCACACGAATCCCCTGATGTCCGACTGGCCGCCGAAATCCCACGCGGCCATCACGACAGGCAAGCCGGAATCAATCGCGGCGCACTGCCCGGTGCGGCCGTCGCACCAGTCGATCCTGCACGCGTCACCGGCCACGGGACATGATTCCGGGTCCTGCCCGGGCGACACGCACCGCCGGTCGGCGCACCTGGTCGGCGTGCACGCGTCCCTGTCGTCGCAGTCCGCGTCGAAATTGCAGCACCCGGGCACCTGCGAACCAGCGCCGCAGACGCCCGACACACATCGCTCGCCGACCGTGCACGGATTCCTGTCGTCGCAAGGTCCGGCCACGTTTTCATGCGCGCATACCCCTGAGCCGGGGTCACACGTGTCCAGCGTGCACTCGTTGCCGTCGTCACACGCCGGGCTGCCGCCCCCGCAGACGCCGCTTTCGTCGCAGACCGTCGCCGTCACGCACGGGTCACGGCTGAAGCATCCAGTCCCGGGCATGACCGGCGTCCCGGTGCAGCCGTCCACTGTGTCGCAACCGTCAACGGTGCAATCGTTGCCGTCGTCGCATGAAACCGGCGTGGCGATGCAGGTTCCGCCCGAACAGGCGCCTTCGCCCGTGCAGGCGTCGTCGTCGTCGCACGGCGCCTGATTCGCCACAAACGAACATGCCCCGGTTTCCACGTCGCACAGGTCGTCGGTGCACGGGTTTTCGTCTTTGCAGCGTGGCTGGACCCCGCAGACGCCTTCGGCGCAAGTCCCGCCCATGCTGCAGGAATCGGAGTGCGCGCAGATGGTTCCGTCGGATTTCGCGGATCGTTCGCACTTTCCCGAATCAGGATTGCAGGAAAATTCCTCGCACAGCCCCGGGTCGGGACATGTCACGGCGGAAAGTGGCTCGATGACACACCCGGAAGACGCGCACTGATAGCGGCCGAGGCACATGTCCCCAATCGCGGGACAGTCCTGCTGCGTCTTGCACGGACAGAGGTTTTCGCCCGGGGCGCACAGACCGTCGGCGCACGAATCATGCGTGCACGGATTGCCGTCGACATCGCAGGCGTCGCCTTCGGGACCTGGCGTGTATACGCATTTGCCGACGGTGGCGTCACACCGGCCCGTCATACAGTCCACTTGCGGACAGACAACCGGACTGGCCCCGGTGCAGACGCCGTCGTCGCACACGCCGGCTGCGGCCATGCACGCGTCCGACATGCCGCAGGCCGTGCCGTTGGCCGACAGGTCGTCCGCAACCACACACTGGCCGTCGACGCAGTCGGCCATGCGGCATTCACCGGGCGCCAGGTACTGACAATCGGACGGGGAAAGGCAGAAGTCCGGGAGTTCCCCGGAAGGGGTCTGTTCGCATCCCGCAAGCAATGCCGACGCCAGTGCCACAGAGGCCACGATTTGCAGCTTCATTCGATGACCTGCTTCGAAGCCGGTTCGGATGTCCGCCCGGTCGAACCGTTGTCGCCCGAACCGCGGATGAACCTGCCTGCCGCTTCCCCGTCCGGGAAAACCCAGGAAACCAGGCTGCCGGAGTCCGACACATACGTCAGCGAGCCGCCGTCAAGCACCAGCCCGGACGCGGGACGCGACGGGACCGTGAAATTAAGCCCGGGCACCATCGCTGAATTTGCCGCGTCGTACCGCACGGTGACGATGCGACCCGAAACGTCCACCGCCACGATCCTGCCGGTATCGGCAAGCACGGGATGCGTACCGTCCAGCGCGGTGCCGAAGTCGCCCGTGGCAGTTATCGATCCGAACGTGTCCATGTCACGAACAATATTCACGTCGCCCGACCGCGCGACCACGGCAATCAGGTTGTCTTGCGACACAAGCAGGTCCACCGGCTGACCGGCTTCGGCCACCACCACCGACCACACTTCCTCGAGCCTGAGCGCGGCCGTTTCGCGGTAACGGACAAGCCGTCCATCCATCAGCGGAACGTATATGCGGCCGTCGACGTCCACCGCAGCGCCGGCCGGAAGCGCCGGCAGTTGCATGGACAGCACCGGTCCAAGCGGATTGGAGCCGATTTCCAGCACGTCCAGCACGCCCTGCTTCCACGTCACGTACAGACGCCGCCCGGTCCAGGAAACCGTCGGCTGCAACGCGCCGCCGGCGCCAAGGTCCGGACGGGGCTCGCCGTACGCGAAAAGCACTTCGCGGTCTTCGTCCCAGATCTCGACCCGTCCGTCCGAAGACGGCCAGGCCACGACCTTCCGGGCCGTGTCCGCGCCGCGGTTCGATGCCATCGGGCCAACCGGCGTTGTGATATCGAACACCTTGACGACCGACAGGTTACGCGTGTGATATCGAACCATGCCGTCCGCGGACGCGACGAACAAGGTATCGCCCGATCCCATAACGGGGGGCGTGGCGGTACTGCCAGCGCCGACAACCAGCGGCACCGACAGGATGCCGTCGTAATCCAGGCGGCGGACAGCCACCGATCTGACGCCGTCCCCTGCCGTCATCACACAGGAAACAAATATGTCGCCGTCATCGTCGATGGTGGGACCGGCCGCGTCCGTGCATGAAAGTGGCGTGTCGAGCAAAAGGCAATCCAGGTCGTCGCTGCGGTCGCCTTCCACCACGGCGCAGCATCCGTCGCCCGCCACGGCCGGCCTGGACCCGCACGCGGCCTGGCGGAAGCACCAGCCATCCAGGCAACCGGTGTACCCCTGACCGGCGGGACAGTCGGCAAGCGTGTCGCAGGCCGGTACGTTCGACTCCCTGAAGCATCCCGCGGCGGCCGCAAGGCAGATCAGTGCCGCCCAGAACATAGCGGATGCCGGGAATCTGATTGCGTCCATGGAAATACCGTGCAGTGAAAATTCAGCACGACAATCGTAACGGTGCTGTCGGATTACGGTCAAGCAGGATCATCTGACGCTGGTAAGGTCCGCGTACTGTTCCACGAAGGCCTTCAGGGGGTCCAGTTCATCGCCGTAAAGATAACCCGGGCCAAGCGCAAGAGCCCCTTCGGTCATGGCGGCCGGGGCGCCCCCGCCCTCGATCAGCCCGCCAGCGTCGCCCTTTCGCCACATCGCGCGCCGCCTCGCACGCTGCTGCGCGTCCCATTGGGTCTGCAGCCGCAGCAGCGAATCGATATCTTCCGGAAGCTGGTCAGCCATGGCCAGCAGCAGCCTGACCGTCGCGTCGGCGTCAGCGGTGGCGCGGTGCGCGGTGTCCATCTCGACGCCGAACTTCGCGGCCATGTCGCCCAGACGGTGGCGGCCCGCCTTCACGAGCTGCCGGGCAAAGATCAGGACATCGACCACCTGGCATTCGGGCATCGGCCTTCCAAGACGTTCGAACTCGGACGCCAGGATCGGCATGTCGAACCCGAGTATGTTGTAACCGACTACCACCCGCCCGCGCACACGCTCCTCGATACCGCCGAGGATTTCCCCGAAAAGCGGCTTACCGGCCACTTCAGCCGTCGTCACCCCGGTTGTTTCCACGACCTTCTCGTCCAGTTCGACGGTCGGATCGACAAGTTCGCCCCAGGATTCGATCCGCCGGCCACCTTCAAAGGTAACCAGCCCGACTTCGAAGACCCTGTCTTTTTTAACGTCGAGGCCGCTTGTTTCGGTGTCCAGACCCACCAGGACGGATTCGCGCCACTTCACGGCAACCTCCGGGCGACACGCCGGCTAAACCCTTTCGAACGTCGAGGTGAAGTGCCGGAGTATCGGCGCTTCATAGCGGAACTTCATGCCACGGACCGAATCGCGCCTGGCGAATACGGCGACGACGACTTCGATCAGGTAGTCGATATGGCTTTGAGTGTAGACGCGCCTGGGAATCGCGAGCCTGACCAGTTCATTGGGCGCCCCGACAAACTGGCCGTCCTTGTCCCAGTATCCGAACATGATGGACCCGATTTCGCACGCGCGGACGCCGCCTTCAATGTACAGCTCCGACACCAGCGACTGTCCCGGAAACTGCCAGGCCGGGATGTGCGGCAGGAACTTCTTCGCGTTGATGTAGATGGCATGACCTCCGGGCGGATTGAATATCGGTATCCCCGCCTGGTTCAGCCGTTCGCCAAGATATTCCACCTGGCCGATCCGGTAACGCATGTAATTCTCGTCCAGGACTTCCTTCAAGCCCTGGGCCATCGCGTCGAGGTCGCGTCCGGCAAGGCCGCCGTAAGTCACGTAGCCTTCGGACAGGATGAGCAGGGTCTTCAATTCCTGCGCCAGCTTGTCGTCGTTGAGGGCTATGAACCCGCCGATATTGACCAGAGCGTCCTTCTTGGCCGACATGTTGCAGCCGTCCGCGTACGAGAACATCTCGCGCGCGATTTCCTTCAGGGACTTGTCCGCGAATCCGGGTTCACGCATCTTGATGAACCAGGCGTTTTCGGCAAACCGGGCCACGTCGAAGAACAGCGGCAGGCCGTATTTGTCGCAGATCGCCCTCGTTTCACGGATGTTCTGCATTGAAACGGGCTGCCCGCCGGTCGCGTTGTTAGTCAGGGTGAGCATGACGACGGGGATGTTTTCGGCGCCGTTGTCCAGGATGCATTTTTCAAGGGCGTCCACGTCCATGTTGCCCTTGAAGTCGGCAATCACGTCGGGGTCCTCGCCCCCGGGAACCACGAAGTCAAGGGCGCGGGCGTGACGGTACTCGATGTTGGCGCGTGTCGTGTCGAAGTGCGTGTTTGACGGTACGACCTTTCCTTCGGCCGCCAGGACCGAAAACAGCAGCCTTTCGGCCGCGCGTCCCTGATGCGTCGGAATCACGTGCGTAAATCCGGTGACGTCCCTTACGGCCGCCTCAAAATTGAACCAGGACCTGGCCCCCGCATAGGATTCGTCGCCCTTGATCATGGCCGCCCACTGGTCGGTGCTCATCGCGGACGTGCCGGAATCGGTCAGCAGGTCAATCAGGACCTTCGCGGCCGGAATGAAAAACGGGTTGTAGCCTGCCTTGTCAATGATCTGGGCACGTTCTTCACGCGTCGTCATTTCAAGCGGCTCGACCATCTTGATCCTGAACGGTTCGAATATGGTTTTCACGATCACTCCCGGTACAAAAATCGACCTGGCTGAATTTAGCCCGGTGACAGGACAAAAACAACCGTGACGGGGCATGAAATGCGGGGTCAAAAAAAGAAAAGGGGGCCCGAAGGCCCCCTTTCCAGGGTCAGTTCACGAGCGTGGGACTAGCCTCCGCAGGACGGAGCCGGGGCGCCCTTCGGATTCGGGGCTTCGCCGGACAGGGTCTTGCTGCAGCCCTTGAGGTCCTTGTTGAAATCACAGAGCTGCTTCTTGATCTGTTCCGGGGCGATGCCGGAGAACTTGTTCTTGTTGTTCGCGAGCCAGGTCGGGCTTGCGCCGATTTCCAGGGCCTTCGCGTTCTTTATGTTTTCGGAATGAAGGGCCTTGCCTTCGCCTTCGGTGAAGCACTTTTCCATGACGACGGGGTCAATACCGTTAACGGCACAGGCCTTCCAGTCGGCATTGCGGATGTCCTTGTTGCGGCAGAGGATGTATTCCATGAACTTGTTATCTTTGCCGTAATGGTTGATCGCGCACAGTTCACGGATGTTTTCATCGACTTCCGGCTGGCCGTGCAGGGCCTTGAAGCTGCCGTCCGGCAGTTCTTCGGCGATGAAGTTGATGGCGAACGTAACGCCGTCTTCCTTGAACGCTTCCATGACTTCGGGAAGTGCGTTCAGGGCCTTGACGCCGAAGGGGCACTGGGACATCACGAACACGTCCAGGCGCTTCGGGATTTCTTCGCGGCAGACGGTCTGGCCGGCGCAATCGGTGTCGCCGCAGTCAACCTGCGTGTCGGCATCGTCGTCGATCTGGTTGTCACAGATTTCGGCGTTCGGGTCGAACTTCGCACCGACCTGCAGCAGCTTGTATTCGCCAGCGTCAACGACAAAGCGCTTGACCTGCTCGAAGCCCGGGTCTTCGGCGACGGCCGGGTTGAACAGGAACGCGGGCAGCAGCTTGACGCCCTTGTCCTTCAGGCTGTCGTACAGGGCACGGCCTTCGGCGTCGGCGTAATCGAGGTTCTTGACTTCAAGGCCGGGGAACATGTTCTTGAGCTGGCCGACGATCCTGTCCGGGAAGCACTTCGTGCAGCGCTTGTCGGAAAGAACGACGACGGGGATCTTCTTCGGTTCGGGGATGTCCGCGCAGGCGGCCGGCTTTTCAACCTTGTAGGCGCCGCAGATGGTGCGCAGGAAATCCATTTCGTTGCGGCCACCCTGGTACTTTTCGCCATTCATGAACATGGTCGGGGATCCGCGGGCGCCCTTTTCCTTCGAGGCCTTGTAGGAAGCGGACAGCAGGTCGGTACCTTCCTGACCTTCGGCGCAAGCCTTGATCGGGGCGGGATCGACCTTGTTGTCGGTGGCGCACTTGTCGAAGTTCTGCGGGATGTTACGCATATCGTTCGCCATGCAGACGATAACGTCCATCGCGGCGGCCGGAGCGTACTTCATGGTGCAGACTTCGAACTTGTTTCCGGCGACTTCGTTGGCGCCGTGCATGGACGTCAGGTTACCGGGCTGCGGCTCTTCGCCGATGAAGTACATCTGGAAGTCAACGGCGTTACCGAGCTTCTTCAGTGCGGGGGCGATGCCCTTCTGAACCTGGGCTCCGAACGGGCACTGAGACATGATGTGCATCGAGAACTGAACCTTTTCCTTCGGCTCCGGAACCTTGGGCGTGCAGCCGATGGCGCCAAGTGCAATGAGCGCCACGGTTGCGATCGCAACAACAAAAGCCTTCCTGTTCATCTTCCCACCTAAATTTAAAACCAAACAGTCACTACCGCTTTTCGCGGTTCGGCCGATTTTACCAGCATGGCGGCCGAATGCAACTCCCTTTGGATACTCAACGGTTTTCGGGGACGATCCCTGACAGCGCGGCGGTGTAACACAGGCAGAATATGACCAGCAGGGCTGAATAAAACAGCCAGAGGACCAGCAGTATCGGGGTCGCGAGGGATCCGTAAAGCACGCTGTATTCGGCGACGCTTCCTACGTACCAGGAGTACAGATACCTCGCGGCCGTCCAGAGAACGAAGAACAGTAGCGCGCCGCGAAGCGCGAACCGGAAGGGCGGACGGGCGATCGCCGGCAGGTACAGGACCACCAGGAATGCCAGCGGCACGGCCAGCCAGTCACCCGCGATCTTCAGCGGCGACGAGGGGGAAAGTATCAGGTTTGCCGCCCCGTCAAATCGGGCCGCGACCAGTGTATCGATAAGGGTTGCGGCGTTGTAGAAGAGGAATACCAGCAGGCCGCCGGCAAATATGACCACCGTGAACACGAGCCGGGAAATGATGTATTTCCGACGCTTTCCGTTGCGGAAGATGTCGGACGTGGCATTTTCCAGAGCGCCGAAAACAGCGCTGGCGCCCATTATCAGGACCACCGTGCCGACGATGCTGAAACTGCCCCTCCGCGACACGAGGTATTCCATGATTCCGCGAACCGTTTCACCTTCGACCGGCACGTAGTCGCGTATCGCGCCTGTAATTCTTTCAAGGAGCTGGTTGACCTGAGCCGAGTCAGGCCCCATGGACGCGGCAATGTAACCGACAGCCGAAAAGAACAGGACCGTGAGCGGGGCCAGTGAAAGGATGAAATAAAACGACATGGCGGCAGCGTGATCGAAGCCGCGCGCCTGAAGGAATATCCGCACCGCGGGGACGAAAGCCTTCAGGCCGTCGACAAAAGCCTTCAGCAGCCGGCGGCCGCGACCGGCAGGGGACTTCGTCGCATTTTCGCGTGTCCTGGGCGGCAAGTGGACCCTCCGTCAGCGCCAGTCGGGCGTGCCGAACCAGCCGTCGTCGCTGGAGATCGGGAACTGCCAGCGTCCGTCAGCGGTCATTATCCACACTTTCCACTTGCCTGTCCTGTCCGAAAGAAAGACCAGGTACCGACCGTCCGGCGACCACGCGCCGTCCTTATTGTTACCCTGCTCCTGGGTAAGCCTGGATATGTTGCCTTCGAGATCAACGAAGAAAAGATCCGACCTGAACATGTCCATACCGGAAAAGACGACCCTGTTGTCCGGGCCGAACTTCGGCTGCGTGTTGTACGTCCCGGCCATCGTCAGCCTGCGTTCGCCGGTGCCGTCCGAATTCATGATGTAGATCTGCGGGTTGCCGCCCTTGGACGACACGTATGCAATCAGATTGCCGCCGTTGGACCAGGTCGGCGACACCTCGTCCCATTCGGTATCGGTCAGCCTTTTCACGATCTGGCCGTTCTTCGGGCTGATGAGCACGAGGTCGGACTGCTCACCCATGTCGACAGAGGCCACGATCACCGAACCGTCGGGCGACATCTCGGCCGATCTGTACTGGTATTCGTCGTGGGTAAGGCGTTCCTTCCCAAGATAGATCTGTGGAATCCCCGATTCGAAGGACGTGTAGATCAGCTTCCCGCCACGCGTCCATTTCGGGAACATGTTTGACGACCCGTTTGAAACGAGGGTATCGCGACCGGCGCCGTCCATTTCCATGGTAACGATGTCCCTGGAATTCATGCCGGTCTTCAGCGAAACCACGATGCGCGAACCGAATATCCCCGGCTCACCGGTGATTTCCAGGATGACCGCGTTGACGAACTTGTGGGCGGCCGACCTGATCCCGCCGGGGCCGACATCCGGAAATGACTGGGACTTGACCGGGCGGCCGGCCTTCTGGGTAATATCGTACAGACGGAATTCGACCCCCATCGAGCCGCCGGAACCCTGCACGCTGTACTTGACCAGCCATGACGCGCCAACATTCATCCAGTCGGCCCAGGCGGTCGCCACCAGCGATTCCTTTGCCGGGTCGGCGATGAAGGACGCGGGGTCAAGCACCTTGAAGAATCCGGAAAGCTCGAGATCGCGGCTGACCGTCCGGCCGGCCTTCGAACATGCCTCGCCTGATTCGGGACACCCGACCGGCATGATGGCGATCGACTGCAGTTCGCTTCTGGACGGCCCGACGACCACGTGAATCGAGTCGAACAACCCGTTGACCGGGGGCGCCGGTGGCGTTTCCTGGGCGGACGCCGTGAATAGCGCCATCTGAATCGCAAAAACGAACAGCAACAGGGTCTTCGTCATTCGCATATCCACTTCCGTTTCAGTCTGGTGGTCATGGGAGGCCAGCAGCGCCGACGTCAGGACGGGATTTTATAACCTGGCGAAGCCGCGCGCCAACCAGACGCGGGCCACTGGCCGGATCAGGGCAGTTCGCACTTGCTGGTGCAGTCCGACAGTTCGAGGGTCTGGCAGATGCCGAGGCAGTCGTCCACGCTGACGTTACAGACGTACGAGCAGTATCTGGGCTGGTCGCTCTTCAGGCACTTTTCAACGCAGACGTTCGTTTCGCCGCCGCAGATGTCCATGCAGAAATCGTCGTCGCCCGCCTGGTTGAAGAAGCGGTAGCACCTGTCGAAACAGAAGTTGCCGGCCGCGCGGTAGACGATTTCCAGCTTGTCGGTGTATCCGAGGGGTTCCTTGAACTGGATCGCGTTTTCGGTGCGTTCGCCCATGGTGACGTCAAACGTCGGGCACGACGGGGCGTTCCGGACCAGCCTGAAGTCGCCGTCCGGGTTTTCGTCCGTGACCATTTCCAGCGGCAGGCACTTGCCATCCACTTCCGGCCTGGCGCAGTTGCCGTCGCGATCGTACTGGTAGACTTCGATGAATTCGGACGCCCTGCAGACTTCCGCGCAACCGGGGCGACCCTCGAAGGTGGTGTCGCACTGGGTCAGGCAGTCTTCGGCGGCGCAGACTTCGGCGCACTTCGCGCTTTCCAGGAAGATCGATTCGCACTGACCCTGGCACGACCAGTCCAGCGGACGCGGCAGGCAGACCTGTGCCAGCAGCGGGACGACCAGGGAAGCAATGCTTTCAAGGGCCGGGCCGACGCCTTCGTCCGCGCAGATGTTCGAGAACGCGCCGTACTGGCCGCCGAACGACGTGGAGACGTCCATGTAACGCTTGCCGTATTCGGCCTTGCCGAAGGTCGAAGCGCAGATGTAGTTGTAGCTGGACGCCAGGCTGGACGTGTTGCCGCAGCGGCAGTCGAAGAACCTGTCGTGGATCAGGTCCACGTCGGTTCCCGGCGACGTGGCCGATTTCGGGACCGCGTCACCCGCGATGGAGGCGAATACGACCTGCGCCGGGTCGGGCTTCAGCGAACGAAGCTTGTTGACCATGGTCGAGGTCGAGTAGAGCTGGCACTTGCGGCGATCGAAGTTGCCGTTGGTGAGACACTTCGAGTAGTCGCATTCGCCGGTCGCCAGGCAGCCGTTTTCGTCACGGGCGCAGGAACACGGCTTGTTGTATTCGTATTCATCGCCAGCCGAGCCGTCAAAGCTGAGGTAGAAGCTCTGCCACTTGTCGGTCGTCTCGTTGAAGAATTCGGGGGCCGAGCAGTCGTCTTCGTCGGAAACGACGACGATCAGCAGGTAAGCGTCTTCGCGGAGGAAGTTCTTCGCCTGTTCGGCGTTTTCACCTTCCGTGTCCAGCGCCAGCCATGCCGCCCGGAGGCCCTGTTCCTGACCGCCGCAGACCGTCTGGTTGGTTCCGACCGTGGCCATGCAGGTGAACAGGTGTTCGAACACCTTTTCAGTCAGGATGCCGCGCGCCTCGACCGATTCTTCCGAGTCGTCGGTCGGCAGTGTCTTCCACGAGCTGTCCCAGGACGGCGGGGCAATCCAGTTGCCCTTGATCCATTCGACCGCGTAGTAATCGGCGACCGCCTTGTCCAGCACGGTCGGGCCGGCCCACACGGCGTTGCCGGCCTTGTCCTTGCCCTTGTAACCGGGACAGAACTGGGTGATCGGCGGAAGTACGCAACCGACCTTGCCGCAATCGCCACCCGGACACTGGCAGCGGTATCCCGAATCGCCGAACTGGGCGATACACTGGTTCTGGCAGGAATATGACGGTTCACAGGCGAGCGTGCAGAGGAATTCGCCGCCTTCGGTGTCCGCTTCACAAACGGACATGCACGCTTCGACGGTCGTGGAATTGCACATGACGCTGCAGGTCGATTCTTCGGTTTCGCCGAAGTACGTCAGGCACTTTTCGCCGCATCCCGAATCAACGTCGCACACCGCGTCGCACATCGGGGCCTTTTCCAGGTCGTTGCACACGTCAAGACATTCGCCAGCCGAGGCGGAGCAGCGGCTTTCGCAGTCGGCCTGGTTGCCCGACAGCTCGAAGCAGACTTCCACGCATTCGCGGCCGCGGCACCTGGCCGGGCAGTCGCTGAAGCCGTCAAATTCTGTTTCGGACATGCAGGAACCGAAATTGCACCCGCCGTCGCACACGTCGCCACCTTCGGCGCAGGCATCGGGCATGCCGAAGACTTCGGCGCATTCGGTCGTTTCGTTGTACGGATCGCAGGCATATCGGCAACGCGAACTGTACGTGAACAGCACGTCACCGTCGTAACCGTCGTTGATGCCGACTTCGGCCGGCACGTCGCAGACATAGGCGGAGCCGATCGGACCGGGCTCGCAGACCCAGCTGTCGGGATTGTCGACATTCTTCATCCTGGAGCACGGATCCGTCTGGCCGGCGCTGGGGGAAACGCATGGATAAACGCGGCGTTCGAGGCATTCAGGCGACAGGACCGTGGCCGGCTGGTAAACAAAATTACCGCGTACCCCGCCACCGATGCCCTGCGGGCAGACGTTGGTCGTCGTGACGGCCAGGCGCATGTCGATGGCCGTGTAAGCCTGGAACACGTCGAGGAATGTCTTGAAACTGGAGGCCAGGTTCTGCTGCTCCTGGCACATCGACGTCGAATCGTCGACGACCCAGAGAATATCGAGCTTGGCCGGCGTTCCCTTGTCGCGGAGGGCCTGCATCTGAATCGAATACGAGTTCGTCAGATTCCTGACGGGAACCTCGTTACAGGCTGCGAAAACGGCCAATATCGCGCAGGAGACAATTGTAAGACGCAGTCTCATCCGACACTCCCGGAAAATACTCAGGCTGGAATGCTACCATACAAACAGTAAAACACACAACGACATTAGACGCATACGAACGATGCAACCTGCGTCCGTTTGCACCGAAAAGACATGACAGTCCAACGGAGCGGCGACACGATGCAATGCACACTGACCGAAGCCCCCGACCTGCGGCCCCGCGGCGACCCGGAATGCGTCGAACTCCGCGTCGCGGCATGGATTCGTGACGGCACGACGGCCCGGGACGCCAGTGTCTTCATGAAGCGCGAAACAGAAGCCATGGCCCGATCGGGCTACATGTACTGGAGGTGCGGTTCGGGGATCGTGGGACGCCGGCTGCGTCAGCCCCCGACGGAAGTGCCGCCGGGACTGGACCGGTTACCGCCCGCGCCCGACGTGCTCCTTGTCTGCGGCGAGCCGGACCTGTCCGTTCCCAGGGTCGCGATGGTCGGCCCCAGGCGGCCGGACGACTATGGAACAGCCATGGCGACCGCGTTTTCAAAGGCACTGGCGGCGCGCGGCGTGATTATCGTAAGCGGCGGCGCATGCGGGATCGACACCACTTCCCACGAATCGGCGCTGGATGCCGGGGGGCGGACGATCTGCGTGCTCGGTTCGGGCTTCGACGCCCCCCATCCCCCTTCCAACCGCGATCTTTTCAGGCGCATCGGCCGGACACCGGGGTGCTGCCTGATTTCCGAATACGCTCCGGACATGCCCGCGCAGAAACGCTTCTTCCCCGACAGGAACCGGCTGGTGGCGGCGCTGTCAGACGCTGTCGTGGTCGTGCAGGCGGCCTTCGGCTCTGGGGCGCTCATCACCGGACGCATCGCCACCTTAATCGGCGTTCCGCTGTTCGCCGTGCCAGCCGACGCGCACTGGACGCGCTCCGCGGGCTCAAACGACCTTCTGGGACGCGGCGCCCGGGCCCTGTGCCGGCCGTCGGACCTTGCCGTGGTGCCGGAACTGGCCGATGTGGATTTCACGGTTTCGTGGAAAAAGACGGTCAACCGGCCGGCAGGGTCCGGATCGCCCTGGAACCGGAAGGGAACGCAGAAATCCAGGCTCAAGCCATCGGAAGCCGCGGCGGGACTCCTGGAACTAATCTTGAAACGACATGCGGAAACCGGGGCCGGGGCCGACCCCGACTTCCTTGCCGAAGCCGGACGGACTTCGGCCGCCAGCGTCCAGGCAACGTTGCTTGAGCTGGAACTATCCGGATTAATTCGCAGAATCCCGGGTGGCTCCGCCATCCCGGCCACCGGAATGGAATGACGTCAGGATCGGGCAATGAGGGGACGCGCCGACAACCACGCGGCAACCATCAGGGCGTGATCCATCACGCCTTCCACGACCATGCGATCAATCTCGTCGGGAGTGGCCGTCCATGTGTCGAGGTCCTCGGAGTCATCGAAGTTCCTGGCCCCGTCAGGCTTGCATCCGGTGGCGAGGAATATGTGCATGGAGTTGCGAATCAACGCGGGGTTGGGAAGAAAGGTCGCCACGCGGCTGACCTCGCCGGCCCTGAAGCCGGATTCCTCCTCAAGTTCGCGCACCACCGCCTTTTCCGGCGCCTCCTCAGGTTCCACGACACCACCGGGGAATTCCCAGGTGACCCCGCCGGACCCGGCCCGGAACTGACGCACAAGAACCACCCTGCCGTCTTCGGTCACAGGGACGACGGTGACCCAGTCGCGCGCCGCCTGAACCGTGAACACGTGCTCGCGGCCGTCGCGCGGATTGCGCCTGGTTTCGCGAAAAACCTCGTACATCCGGAATTTGGCCAGGGAATCCCTGTTAACCAGTTCCCACGGCTCCATGTCCGCAAAATCGCGATGTTCCTTTTTCACGGCTGCCCCTCAACCAGGATCCTCGGGATCGTTTCGGAAATGCGGCACGTCACCTCGTAGTTGATGCTGCCGCACCATGAAGCGAACGTCTCTGCCGTAATGACTTCGGCGCCTGAGCGGCCGATAAGGACAACTTCGGTCCCGGCGTGAACGTCGGGGATTCCCGTGACGTCCACCATGGCCATGTTCATGCAGATCCTGCCCCTGACCTGCGCCCGCCTGCCGTTGACAAGGACGTATGCCCCGTTCGAGAGCCCCCTGTCGAAGCCGTCATAGTAGCCGACCGGAATCACTGCGACAGTCAGCGGCGTCGTTGCCCTGAAGGTGCGTCCGTACCCTATGTAATCATCGGGTGGAACGTCGCGCACCTGGACCACACGGGTCTTCCAGGCAAGCGCGGGGCGCAGGTCAATCTGATCCCGGCACGTAAGGGCGGCCGTCACGAAAGTCTCGTTCGATGGCCACATGCCGTAAACGGAAATACCGGGCCTCACCATCTCGAAATGCGCGCCCGGCCACAGGATCGTCGCTGCCGAATTCGCCACATTCCTGACAAAACCGGGACGTGACGCAAGGCCCAGGGATTCGACCATACCACTGAAACGCCCAAGCTGCTCGAGGGCGAAGCCATGATCGGTCGTGTCCTCGACATCGGCGAAATGCATTGCGGCGCCGGCCAGCACGACACCCTGTTTCCCGTCGATGTGCCTGACCAGTTCCGCGGCGGCCTGAAGAACGAGACCCTGGCGGTTCGTTCCGGTTTCAAGTTTTATGTGCGCCCTGAAACATGCCTTGCGGGAGGTGGCGGCCCTGTCGATGGCGTCCACCAGCGCGGTGTCGTAAACGATTGCCGAAACACCCAGGTCAACCGCTTCACCGGCCTGGTCAGGCGTGATCCTGCCGATCACGTGTATCGGCACCTCGAAACCCGCCGCGCGCAGCTTCGCCGCTTCCCACAGGTCGTTGACGCAGAGCGCGTCGGCGCCGGCCCTGACGAACACCGACGAGGCGAGCTCAAGACCGTGGCCGTACGCGTTGGCCTTCACCACCGGGGCAAGTATCGCCAGAGCGCCGGTCATGGCCCTGAAACCGAGCAGGTTCCGGGACAATGCCGGCGCGGAAATTTCGCACCACGAGAGACGTTCGGTCATCTGACACCCCTGTGTCTGCATGGACCGCGACCGCGCTGGGCCGGGGCCTGCGGCGCAATATACCACCTTTGAACAACTTTGATTCGCGGTCGTTTGACCCTGAATTTCCATCGTGCAATATTCACTGCTCCGGGTCAGCGGTTCCGGGTGCTTCAGGTACTGTGCCCCACGGGGTCAGGGAAACGGTTATGGCCAAAATCACGCTTGCGGGCTTCAACGTCGATTACGAACTTCTGAAGGAAATCAGGGACGGCGGACCAGTGCCGGACGACCTGACTCCCGAAACCATCTCGGCGGCCTACGCCAGGATCTCCCGCGACCCGACCAGCGTCGGCGAGCTGCGCAGGCAGTCCAGGACCGCGGTCCTCAAGGCCCGCAAATCGAACGCCACCATCGTATTCGGCATGGGCCACCACTCGGTCGCGGAACACGCGGTCTTCAACTTCGACATCACCGACGTTTCGCGGCTGGCGATCGAAAGCCTGGAAACGCACCGGCTCGCGTCGTACACGGAAAAATCCCAGCGTTACATAAAGCTGGACGAAGCGCTCGTGGTCGCACCCGAAATCGAAACCAGGGGCATGGCCGACGCGTTTCGCGCGTACATCCACCGGTCGTTCGCCCGGTACCGGCAGATTGTGGACTCGCTTACGGCGGCCGGCATCGACGACAAACTGGCCGGCGAGGACGCCCGCTACGTCCTGCCGCTGGCGGTCCCGGGCCAGCTCGGCATGACGGTGAACGCCCGTTCGCTGGAACACCTGATCAAAAGACTTGCGGCACACCCGCTGTCGGAAGTGAAAAGTTTGTCGGCCGACTTCCTGGACGTGGCCGGACCTGTCGCGCCGTCTCTCATCCGGTTCGTGGAACCGGGCCACTACGATCTCCACCGTTACGAACGCGCCATCGCCGTCGGTCACGAGCTGAACAACCGGCCCGCGCCCGGCGGTCCGATGGAAACCGGCCCGGACACCACTGTAAGGATGATCGCCTGCGACCCGGAAGGCGACACGTTCATCCTGGCAACCCTTCTGCAGGGCGTGTTGAACCGGGGCCTCGGGCCGGCCATCGAATGGGTCCGCGAACTGTCCCACGCCGAAAGAATGCGCGTTTTCGAGGGCGTGACCGAGGGCCTGACAATCCACGATCCGATGCCGCGCGAATTCGAACACGCCGGCGTCACCTTCGAAATCGTGATGTCCGCGGCTGCTTTCGGCCAGTTCAAGCGCCATCGCATGGCCAGCCTCACCACGCAGCCGTACGACCCGCTGCTGGGCATCACGGTTCCTCCATCGATTTCCGCGGCCGGACTCTCGTCGCTGATGGACGAGGCGGCCGAAGACGCCCACCGCATGGCGGACGTCCTGGGCGGTATCGGGGATCCGGTGTCGGGATACGCGATGATCAACGCTAACCGCCGCCGCTGCGTCATGACCGCCAACCTCCGCGAGTTCTACCACCTCAGCCGGCTTCGCGAGGATGTCCACGCACAGTGGGACATCAGGGAAATCGCATCAATCATGTCGACCTTCGTCAGGCGGGCCTTCCCGGTCTGCGGATCGCTGGTCGGCGGCAAAGACATGGTGGAAACCACGATCCGCCAGCGCAACTGCCGGCTGGGTCTGGTCGGTGACGACTGACGCCGCCTGCCGTGTCACGGTGAATCATGTACCCCTGGCTGATTGAAGACCCCTTCCGCATCGGCACCTACGGGCTGATGGCGTTCATCGGCTTCCTGGTCGCGTACCTGCTTTTCCTTTACGAGCTGAAGCGCAAAAAGGACTTCCTGAAAGGCATGCAGCCGTCTGTCGTCGCGGACGTGACGCTGGTTCTGGCCGTGGTTTTCGGGGTCATCGGTTCCAAGCTGGCGTTCCTGCTTTTCGAAGCGCCGGAACTGAGCATGGAATACGTGTCCTGGAACGCCGGACTGACCTGGTACGGCGGCTGGGTGCTCGGATGTTCGGCGGTGATCGTCTGGTTCGCCGCCCGGAAGCTGAACGTTCCGATGATGTCTGACATGCTCGCCCCGATGCTGGCGCAGGGATACGCGTTCGGACGTCTCGGCTGCCAGCTCGCGGGGGACGGATGCTACGGCGTTCCCTGCGTCCCCGGAAACATCGACGCGGCGCTCTGCATGACGTATCCGGAGGGTCTCGTTCCCTCGCCGTGCTACTACCGGGGGATCGAATGGCAGGTGTGCCCTTTTGACGCGGTCAACCCGCTATGGTTCCCGGTTCACCCCACCCCGCTCTACGAGGCGCTGACGGGCTTCATGCTGTTCGCTTTCCTGTGGTGGCTGCGGAAACGCGTGACAGCAAACGGCGCCATATTCGCCGCCTACTGCGTCGGCGCGGGCCTGCTGCGGTTCGGAATCGAATTCATCAGGATGCCGGAGATGCGGCCTGAAAGGTTCCTCGGCCTGCGCGACGCCCAGCTCATCGGAGTTGGCCAGGTCATTTTCGGGGCCGCAATCCTGATCCTGCTTCTGTTTCGAAACGGCACTCTCCGGCCGGGTTCGCGACCACGTCCAGATCGGGACGCTGCGCCGACCTGACGTCAATCCACGGCCCGGTCCTGTCCGGCACTGAAAACCCCACCCGCAGTGGAACCGAATTGCCGTAGAGATAACGGTACGCGCCGGCAAAACCGGTTACCCGCTTCACGTACTCCCTCGTTTCGGCGAATGGAATCGCCTCCACCAGGAGGTCGGTCGGAAGGTGGCCGAGCGTGCGCATGAAACGCCGCCCCGATCCGGAACCGGCGTTATACGACGCCAGCACCAGCGGCAGATAGCCGTCGAAATGAACTATCAGCCGATCGAGCAGCGCCGTGCCGATCATCACGTTTCCTTCGAGCTTCTGCGGCGAAGCCTTTATGCCGGCCGGCGCCAGTACCTTGTTGACCAGGTTCCTTGCGGTCTGACGCATCAACTGCATCAATCCATAAGCTCCGGCGGGCGATCTGACCGACGGCCGGAAATTGCTTTCGACGCGCATGACCCCGTAGATGACGGCCGGATCGACATTGAACGTCGACGACGCGTCCCGAACCGCGTCGTCAAAGGGGCGCGGGTATGCCGCAGTCCAGACCCACGACAGGTCCGCGTCGAAATCCGACCTCAGCCACGAAGCCGCCCTCATCGCCCCGGTCGTGTCCGAACCCGACGCCTTCAGCATTGCCAGAAGGACCAGATCCGGCCCATGGAGGAGACCGCGGCGGGCGCGAGCGACCAGTTCAGCTTCGGCCGCCTGCCTGTTGCCCATGCGCAGAAGGAACAGGGCCCCGGCGGCCCTGTCGGTCACCACCAGATCCTTAACTCCGGCGATATCCAGCGGCAAAGTCTTCGCAGGCAGGCCGCGTTTGAAGACGGCGGCATCGGCGGGAAGGGTGGCCGAAGTGTCGAAACGCGAACCGTACCAGCCCCGGAGCCTGGACCTGGCCAGGATCCCGAACCAGGAGAATTCCGATGACCCGGCAACGCGCTCGAGGTCAAGACGCCCCTCGTCTTCCCTGCCCATGTCGTGCAGCACAACGCCACGGAAGTACCGCGCCCTTTCCGCGGAACCGAACAGCACGCCGTCGCCGTGGTCCAGCACCGACAGGATGGCGTCGAGAGCGTCCAGGGCCTCGGCCGTGTCTCCTGCGATCATTGCCGCCAGCGCCCTTTCCCACCTGAGGGAAAGTGATGAGCCGCCAGCCGGCACGCGGTCCTCGACCAGCTTCAGCAGCGAAACAGCGCTGGAGTGCGACCCGGCCCGCATCCATGCACGTGCCCCCGAATATCCAGCCTCGGCCGCGAACGGACTGGCCGGATGCTCAGAAACCACGCGGGTCCATGCCCTGGCCGCGCCGGCGTCGTCGTCCATGTCAACCAGCAGTTCGCCCTGCAGGAACAGGGCATAGGCCTTAACGTCGTTGTCCGCGGCCACGGCCAGTGCCTTTTCCAGGAAACCTGCCGCCCTGCCCGGGTCGGTGCGGGAAGTAAGCGCGTAAGCGGCCCTGATGACCAACGGAATCGCCGGGTCCCGGGACGCCAGGGATGCGGGCCGCTTGCGGGCCACCACATCAAGATTCTTCAACTCGCGACGGTTCGCGCGTGAAATCTTGCGCAACGACTCCAGGACCCCGACGTTCCCCACGCCCAGCACGTCCAGCACCGCCGCGGCCCTGCGAACCGCGCGGGCGTCGCCGGCCTGCATGTATGCGTACTTCGCAATCGCGACGGCACGAATCGGGTCGCCTGTCTGGCTGACCGCCACGGCAAGCGCCAGCATGGCGTCAATCCGGTCGCGCGATTCGACGTCCGCGTCCAGCACCGTCTGCAGGATCGACGCCGCGGCCTCCGGACGCGCCTCCTTCATCAGGCTTGAAGCCAGCGCCAGACGCGCACCGGCCCAGTGCGGGGATGCCGTGGAAACCGCCGAATACGCGCTCCTCGCCGCGGATTCATCGCCCATCGCCGACAACAGTCCGCCCAGCCGCCATGTCGCCATGTCGCCCAGAGGCGAGGCGGCGGCCGCACGATAGCGCCTGGCGGCCTGCTCCTGACGGCCAACCCTTTCGTACATGGAGGCAGCCATGAAGTCCGCGACACCGGCCGGTATGTGATCGGGCGAGCACTCGACCCGGCTTTCCTTCATCAGGTCGAGCAGTTGTACCGCTTCTTCGATTCTGCCGGCGCGTTCGAGACGGGACACCTCGGCCAGCCCCGGATCGGTCTGAATGTAGGGCGCCAGATCCACCGCGAAGACGTCCGCCCCGGCATCGGCCGGAATGTGGCAAAGCGCGGCAAGAACGAGCACAACCCCGCCGATTTGCAGTTTCATGGCGTTTCTCCAGACAGACCCGCCGAAAAGGCGCCTGATAATCTCAGCGAAGCCTGGGAAGCCTTTCGAACACGTCCGCCGCCGCCGCCTTCATGTCCACCTGGCGACCCACCGAAACCTCATCGGACAGCAGCCTCCAGGCGTTCTTGAAGATGATGGGCGACACGGACTCCATCCGGTCGACCTCGCCGATTTCCCAGGCCTTTGTCCCGACCTTCATGGCCTCGGAGATGACTTCATCCCGATCCTGCAGCGTCGGCGCCCGGAAGACCACGGAAGTGAGAACCCTGTACGAGTCCACGAAGGGCCTCATGATCTCAACGTACCAGTTCAGCTCGTCAATCGTTTCATAAGGAATGCGCAGCCGGCCTTCCTCGCGCACCAGGAGTCCGCGCTCGACCATCCTGTCAACGGTACGGGTCCTGGCGCCGACCATCGACACCCACTTGTCGTAAACAAACTCGAACCTGAAAATCCGCAGGAAATCCATCGATCGCCTGTGGAGGTCCATCTCGTTGACGTAACCGCGTTCCGCAAGTGACGTGGCGGCGGTGGCGACAACGGCCTCGGGCAGGAAGAAATGGATTATCGCGTTCTTGAAGTATTCAAGACGGACCCGCTTCTTCTCAACCACGGAAATGACAGCTTCGAACCCGTCACCGCTGATTTTTACCGCCTTTTCCCTGGCGAAGACGCCCAGCGTTTCATCGACCAGCGCGTCCATGGCGGTGATGCGTCGCGAATCCCGATCAACGGAGGATGGCCTTTCAAATTCGCCGGTCTCGCGCCAGTCAAGCAGGACCGTGCGCCACGCCCCGGTGGCCCGCGGGCCGTCCGTTGGAACCGCAGCCGAGCGGAGGCGCTCCGAAAGAAGGCCGCCGCGATCCGCAATCCTGGTCGCCAGGTCGGCCACCTGCTCCACGAGCATCGGCCGCGGGATGCCGCGCCCGCGATTGGTCATCAGCACGAACGCGACCAGGTTCTGGGGCGTCACGACAAGCTGGGCGTTGATGTCGGACATCATCATGTACCCGAGCCTGCGAACCGCGATCTGCGGCACGGCGGCGTCCGACTCCACCGGTACCGCGACCCCCTGGCTTTCGAGATACGACCGGAGGCTGAGCGGTTCACCGAACTGCATGTAAAGATTACCGAATCGCGACCCGATATCCCTTGCGCGGTTCAAGATGTGCCCGACCGACACGCGCTGCCCGCCATTGTCGGTGCCCATCCTTTCGCGGTCGAAAAGCGTTCCCTCCACGATCCGTTCGTATGTCACCGAGGACGGCACCAGCCAGGCGTCGGGGGCGGCCCCTGTCGCAACCGCCCCGACCACCATCGAAAGCATCTCGTCGCGGGGCGTCTGCAGCTTGCCCGAACGGCTCCGGCTGCCCTCGATGAAGAATTCCAGCCAGTAACCCTCCTTGACCAGCTTCCGCACGTACTGTCGAAGGGTCCGTTCATACATCAGGTTGTCGGCGATGCGCGGACGGACGAAGAAGGCGCCGCTGCGTCTGATGAAAGGCTTGAACAGGTTCAGCCGGCGCTGTTCCCGCACCGCCACGTGGGGCGGTATGAGGCCGTGCGTGTAGAACACGAACGAGTACGCGAAATAGTCGAAAATGCTGCGCCGCGAGGGCAGGAGGATCACCGGGGCGTTCCGCCCGATTTCGCGAATCCTGGCCAGTCCGGCGGTGTCAACCGAGATGCCGGTGAAGCGTCGCTGGAAAATAATGCCGAGGACAACTCCGAACGCCTCCAGCCAGTTCAGGCGGAAATCGGCAGCCAGCCTCCTGAGCCAGACGCGGACGCGCTTTTCCGACGCGGCCCTGCCGAGGCCCGAAATGGCGCCGGCTTCGGCAATCCCGTCAACGAAGGCCCTGTTGCGCATGATCTCGTCGACCATGACGCGCCTGCCCTTGAGCACCGGGCCGCGAATCGCCCTGGATTCACGCAGGAACTCCTCGGAAATAGCGAACTTGAGCCTGGCCGCGATGCCGTCCGGGTTCGGGGATTCTTCGCCGGACAGGAATTCGGCGATGTTGATGGGCTTGCCGACCTGGGCGCGCGCCCGCCTGAAATTGCGCAGGAATGACAGGATCTTGCGTATCGCACCGGGGGCCTGGGGATCGCCGAAGACAAAATCCAGTATCGTCCTGCGGTACGATTCGGGCTGCTGTTCCCACACCAGCAGCAGCGGGATCAGCATTATCGGACGCGGCAATCCCTCCTGAATCTGGACAAGGTCCCTCAGATAGGAAATGCGGTACTCGGCGCCCCACTGCGTGAGTGCCCTGGGTTTCTTGAGGAATATGAGACAGGGACGGCCGGCCTTCAGCGCGGCCTGCATCATGTCGCCATCGGGAAGCCGCCGCCGACGCCTGCCCCTGATTCCGGCAAGCAGCCTGCGGAAGAAGCGGGCCACCGGCTGGTACAGGACCATCGAGATCTCGTTCGCGAAAAACACCAGCGGCAGTCCGAAGTGGGCGAAGGCATAGTTGAAATAGAGATAGTCCAGCCTGCTGTGCGCGTTGATGACATAGACGGGCGTGCCTGCGTCACAGGCCTCCCGTATGGCCTGAACGCTCGGCTCGTCGAACGTGACCGGCCCGAAGAAGGTCCTGCCGAACCAGCGGAAGAACCGACCGTGGTGGCTGACCATCGCCGAATCGGACATGACCTCGCGTCCCGACCCGGGATCGATCACCCTGGATTCACCTGATCTGCCGGCGGTTCGTGCCGAATTCATCAGCCACCATGCCGGTCCCGGCGGGGGAACCGGTGCCAAACGGGAACCGCATGCAAGCTGGCGGCCCGTACACGAAAGGAACCAGATCATACACCAAGTCCTGTATGATCGAACGCCATGGGCTGGACCAGGGAAAAAATCCAGGAATACACCGACGACCTGCCGCACGGGCCCGGCGTGTACATAATGCGCGACAGGCGCGGCCGCGTGGTTTACGTCGGCAAGGCCAGGGACCTGCACGCGAGGGTGATCCAGTACTTCAGGGAGTCCGGCGACCCGCGGCCTTTCGTCAAACTGCTTTCGGACGTGCTGGGCAGGCTGGAAACCGTCGTCACCGCGACCGAACAGGAAGCGCTGATCCTCGAAAACGAACTGATCAAGAAGCACAAGCCGCCCTTCAACATAATGCTGAAGGACGACAAGGCCTATCTTTACCTGAGGATCGACGTCCAGGCGGAATTTCCGCGCGTTGAACTGTCCCGCCGGCGCAGCGAGGACGGTGCCCTTTATTTCGGGCCGTCCCACTCGGCGGCCGCGATCAGGGAAACGCACGCGCTGGTGAACATGCACTTCGGCCTGCGGACATGCCCGGATTCGCAGTTCAGGACCAGGCGGCGGCCATGCCTGGAATGGCAGATGAAGCGCTGCGCCGGGCCTTGCTGCGGCAAGGTTTCGGCACAAAGCTACCGCGAACGGGCGGACGCCGCGGTGATGTTCCTGCGCGGGCGCCACCAGGACGTCCTCAGGCAGCTTGAAGCCCGCATGAAGACAGCGGCAGAGGGCGAGAACTTCGAGGAAGCCGCGCGCCTGAGGGACCAGGTTCGCGCGGTCCAGGCGGCGCTGGCCCGGCAGGCCGTGGTGCTTCCCGGCTCAAAGGACGTTGACGCGGTCGGCTTTGCCAGGGAGGGCGACATAGCGATCTTCGCCGTCCTGCGGTTTGAATCAGGCGTGCTCCGGGACTGCGTCCCGCTCGTGCTGGAAAACGTCGTGGCCCCCGACGAGGACATCGGTGAAAGCGTGCTGGTCCAGTACTACTCGCGGTCGCCGGTTCCTTCGGAGATTCTTGTGCCGGCGGGGCTGCTGCCGGAAGATGCCGAAAATTCCGCGCTCGCAGCGGTGCTTTCAGCAAGATCGGGCAGGACAGTCCGAATCCGGACGCCGCATCGCGGTGCGCCTGCCGACGCCTTGAAGATGGCCGGCAGGAACGCCGACGAACAGCTTCGCAGGGCGATCGAGGGTGCCGGATCGCGCGGCAGGGCGCTGGAGGCGGTCCAGGGCCTGCTTGGCCTTCCCGATCTGCCCCGCAGGATCGAAGGTTACGACATGAGCCAGTTCCAGGCCGCGGAGCCTGTCGGGTCGATGGTCGTCATCCAAAACGGCCGTCTGGACAAAAGGTCTTACCGCACCTATTCCGTGAAATGGGACACCAGCCGCGGCGACACAGGATTCATGCACGAGGTCCTGACGCGGCGGCTTTCAAAACTTGATACGGGCGAGGACAAGCCCGACCTCATCATGCTTGACGGCGGGGCTTCGCAGGTTCTTGCCGCGACCGCGGTGATGCGGTCGCTGGGCCTCGACATCCCGGTGGTGGGGCTTGCCAAGTCCAGGGTGCTGGATCGATCGTCCGGTGCCCCGGTCCATTCGCCCGAAAGGCTTTTCGTGCCCGCGCAGTCCGCTGCACCCGCGTCGCCTGGAATCCGCGCCGAACAGCGGCCGTTCTTCGACGATCCAGCGGAAAAGCCGGTCGCCGGCGTGCGAATGATTGTTCCAAGCCAGAACGACCCGGGACTGCACCTCCTGATGAGGCTTCGGGACGAGGCACACCGTTTCGCCGTGAAGTTCCACCGGAAACTGCGGGACCGCCAGGGGATGGGGTCCGTTCTTGACCAGATACCGGGACTGGGTAAGGTCAGGCGCACGGCGCTGCTGCGGCATTTCAGGACGATTGCCGCGATCCGGGGCGCCTCGCTTGAAGAACTGTCGGCGGCGCCCGGCATCCCCCGGGACGTGGCGACAGCGATCTTCGAAAAGATACACGGCCGCGGTTGAACGGCCGCACACAGGGACGGATACGAAATGACTTCCGCGGACATGACCTGCACAAAGCCGGACGGGAAACTGGTTCTTCTGAGGGATCGCCTGTCCACGATGGACGGCATCGCGGTCGCGCTTTCAGGAGGCCTGGACTCGTCCTTCCTGGCCGCGGTCTGCGCGGGAATTCCCGGACTGCGTGTCCTTGCCGTGACAGCCGATTCCTGCCTGCTTCCAACCGGTGAGCTTGATGCCGCCCGCTCCCTCGCCGGCAGCCTTGGCATCCGGCACGAGGTGGTGCGGCACGACCCCCTGTCGGACCCGATCTTCGTGTCCAACCCGATCGACAGGTGCTTCTTCTGCAAGGAAGCCGTGTTCGGTCTCTGCCTGGCCGCCGCGCGGGAACAGGGCTTTTTCGTGCTGGCGGACGGCACGGTGTCCGACGACGACGGGGATTTCAGGCCTGGAAGGGCGGCGGCGCAGGCGCTTGGCGTGATCAGTCCCCTGGCCGACGCCGGCCTGTCGAAGTCGGACATCAGCCTTTTCCGGGAAGAATTTCCCGCGCTTCGTGGATGGCGTGCCCGAAGCGGCGCATGCCTGGCGACACGTTTTCCGCCCGGCGCGGCAATAACCGGGGAACGTCTCGACATGGTGCGCCACCTGGAAGACGCGATGGCCGGGCTGGGATTTTCCTGTGTGCGCGCCAGGTATTTCGACGGACTGGCCAAACTTGAACTCGGCCCGGACGACACGGTCCTCCTGCGGGACCCGGCAATCGTCGAAAAGATCGTCCGGGCGGCCCGGGAAACCGGATTCCACTCGGTCGCAGTGGATCTCGAGCCCTACCGGACCGGACGCATGACGGAACTGGACGGGAGTAACCGATGAAGTTGAAAGAAACAGCGGGACACCTGCGGCGCTCCGAGGTCCAGTGGACCATCGTGCCGATTCTGGCGGCGGCCGGGCTTTCGTTCGTTCCAGGCTTCAATGTCCTTTCGTTTTACTTCTGCCTGCCGATGGGACTGATACTCGCCATGGCCGGCGGCTCGGTCACAATCTCGGCGGTATCGCGCGCGCGGACGGCGGACGGGCATCCGGGGCGTGGCGTGGCGCGCGGCATGATTCACGCCGTGCTGCTGAACGTCGGCCCGCTGCTGGTCATCACGATCGCGCACTTCATCAACGGCCCGTGCGACTACTGGTTCGGCATCGGGCACTTCGTGGCCGGACCGGTGGCTTCGTCGGTCACGGGCGCTGCGGTGGCGGCTGCGTGCGCCCTGGCCCTGCAGAAGGAACGCCACGCATCGACCGCCTTCATCGTGATATTCGTCCTGTCCTTCGTCCCGAACGCCTGGTCGATGTACTTCGAACCGTCCGTCAGGTTCTACAACCCCTTCCTGGGGCTTTATCCCGGCCCGATTTACGACGAACTGATCGAGGTCACGCAGGCGTTCGTCGTGTTCCGGCTCTGGTGCGTCGTGGCGGCCGGGGCGCTGCTTCTGGCGGTCTGGTCGATCTTTGACGGCGGACGTGGATTCAAAAAGGCCCGGAGTCCGGCTGCAATGGCCCGCCTGTCGATTCCTGCCCTGGTGCTGGCCGGTCTTTCCGGACTGCTGTGGGAAGGAATCGGCGCGGCGGACTTCACCGTCGACAGGGACGACATCCGGAAGGAGCTGTCGATATCGAGGACAAACAGCCTCTGCACCATACTCGCGGACGGTTCCCTTGCCGGCGACACGGGGAATATCGACCTGCTGCTCAAGGACTGTTCATACCGACACGCGGCGATGGCGCAATTCTTCGGGGTGCCGGTCCGACCGCGCGTTACGGTGTACGTGTACCGGGACTCGGACCAGAAGGCCCGCCTGATAGGCGCCAGGTGGGTGGAAATCAGCAAGCCGTGGCTGAACGAGGTGCACGTCACCGCGTCGAATCCGGGTGACATGATCCTGGCCCACGAAATCGCCCATGTGACTGCCGGAAGGCTGGCGGACAACTTTCTTGCCATGCCGCTGTCCGGCGGACTGTTCCCTGACATGGGAATGGTGGAGGGGCTGGCGGTCGCGGCCGCGTTCGCCGACGAAGGTCCATCCCCTCATGAATGGGCCGCGGCAATGATCGGGGCGGACATGGACCCGGATGTCGAATCCCTGTTCAGCCCGCTTGCCTTCATTTCCGGGGGAGCGGCCGCTTCCTACAACACGGCCGGGTCGTTCATCCGGTACATCCACGACACGTACGGAACCCCGGCCACGGCGGCCCTTGCGGCAGGACGTTCTTTCAAGGAAGCCACCGGCCTGGAAATTGCCGATCTTGACGCCGGCTGGCAAGATTTCCTGCTGCGGACAATTCCGGAAGCCTCGGACGAGACCATGCGGATGAGGGCTGCCGCAAGATTTTCAGATCCGGGCGTCCTGCACCGCACCTGCCCGCTCGATGTTTCCAGGATTCTGAGGGACGCGCTGGCGGCCTGGGAAGGCGGCGACATGAAGACAGCCACGGCACTGGTGCGCGACGCGTGCTGCGTCGACCCCGACGACCGCGGACTTAAACGGCTTGCCGCGCGCATGGCGTTCCTTGCCGGCGCCCTGGACGACGCCGGGGCGGCCATCATGATCGAAGATGTCCTGCGATCGTCCGACGGTGCCGCCGGGATGGCCGACCGGACGGCGGCGGCCGACCTCATGATGATAAGGGCCATGACCAGGCCGGAAGATCCGCAATCCGCAGAATTGCTGGCACGCGCGAAGTCCGGATTACGCGATCTGCGCACGGGGCTTGGCTCCGGCGGCGCGCTGCGGTCGGTCTGCGCCCGGCTGCGGGCCCTTGAAATGAACCGGGAGGCAGGCCTGGTCGTCGTCAGGGCGCTGTCGGATCCGAGGCCTTTCAATGAAGGCGACGCGGATGAACTGGCGGTGGTCGCGTTACGCCATCCTTCGAACGCGGAACTTCAGTATCTTGCCGGCCGGGCCGCCTTCACGGAAGGCCGGTGGGACCGCGCCGTATCCCTGTTCCGGGCCGCGCGGGCCGCAGGCTTTCGCGAGCCGGAGGGATTCGCGACGGACGACCTTGCCGGCGCGTGCGTGGCGGAATTCACGGCCGAAAATTCAAAGCTTCTCGGCATCTCCGCGTTCTGGGCCGGCGACCACGCGACCGCGGCCGAATCGCTTGCGACAGCGCACGAAATTGCCAGATTCGAAGGCGACAGGATGCTTGTGGACGAGTATCTGGACCGGTTGCACTGATATCCGGAGGCTCACCTGCCATCCGCCTGGCAGCGATTTCACCTGATATAGAAAGTGAGCCCCATTCCGACGTGAAGCATCGGTCCGGACGGCCCGGTCGGAACGGTCCCGAAGGCCCCGCCAAGAACGACGTGAAAACCGACGTGGCGGTGGAAACGAAATGTGTATTCAAGCTCGGGACCGAAGGCAAGGCCTTGAAACGCCATCGTGGCTTCGCCGGAAAGGCCCTCGTTGACGAACTCCTGCGACCATGTCGAGTTCTGGAATGCGGCCCCCAGGAAGAAATGCACACCGAACTGGTGCGCCCTCGATTGCCCGAAATAGAACGAATGTCCAAGACTGAGCGTGACCCTGGTGTAATGATCCGCACCGTCGGTCTTATACGTGTCGGTGTCCCGAATCCACGGATACAGGAACTTCGAACCGTTGGCATAAGCTACCGTCAGCCCGACGTCCACCGTGCCGGTCGCGCGCGCGGTGTTCCAGACAGGCGTATAACCAGCAAGCCTGACGCTGAAACCGAGGGCTGGCGAAAATGTCGAATACAGGAACGACGTCCGCATGGACAGCATCAGGCGCGGATCGGACTCACCACCGGCCCTGATGAACGGGTCGGCGGCGCGGGCCGCGGACGGGAGCATCGAACCGAACACGACGACGCAAGCGACAAGCGGGACAATCCTTGAAATCCAGGGGGTTTTCACAGGTCACCTCCCAGGATAAAACGCAAACCGTCTTCGAATCCCGGCCCGATCACGCCGCCGTGGTCGGTGTCGTACTGGCGTTCGTCCAACGCAAGCGAGGTGTATCCACGCCCGGCAAGCCGTTCAAACAGCCAGTCGTGACTGAGCTTGTGCTGCGGCCCGTTCCAGAGCGCCATCGCCATGAAGACGCGCATGTCCGCGTCGTCAGCCGTTTCCGACATCCACCGCTCCATCGCGAAAAGACCTTCACAATAAGAGGAATCGTTGGCGACGATGCGGGTGAACAAGGGGTCGGCGGGGTCGTACCTGAACGCCGAATACAACGCGAATCGGCCGCCAAGCGAGTGGCCGACCAGGGCCCGATCGACCGGGGAAGCCCGGACCGCCGTTTCAACGCGGGGGACAACCTCGTCGCGCATGACCTTGTAGAAGACATCTATCTTGTCGCCGTCAAATTCCCGCGTCAGATCGCCGGGCATCTCGAAATCCCGGAAACGCTGGTTCGCCCCGGCGTAATCGATACCGATCACGATTGTGGAATCGATTTCACCAGCCTCTTCCATTGCCGAAATGTACCCGGTCGTGAAGTCCATTTCACGCAGGCCGACAAATGTCGGGTCGAGCTGGTATACCGCCTGGAATGTATCGCCCGGACGCGATTCATAGTCGGGCGGAAGGCGATAGCTGAGCTTCAGGTCCTCGCCCAGAAGATCCGAATGAAACACCTCGGAAGTCCTGGTCCCGGTGTCGGGAAGCGGGCCGGGCTCGCAGCCGGCCATGATTGCCGTCGCCGCGGCGCAGACAATGAAAACAGATGCTTTGCTTCTCATGCGGTACATTCGGCAACCTCCACATTGCAGGGCGGCCGGAATCTTCCGATCAATCGCCGCCCGCGGCCCACGCGCCGTCAAACCACCCGAGCCCTTCAAGGGCCGCCCAGGCGGTCGGCCCGGATAGCGGGCCCAGACCCATCTTCAGTTCGTACCCTTCAAGCTGGCCGGTGGTGTCGTTCGCGATGGACTCCGGTTCGACGATGTAGCCAAGCGCGTCGTTTCCAAGCCCGATGGCGAACTTGAACGGGCTGACCATCCGTTCCTTGGCCATGACCGAGTACTCGGGCGACGCCTCGCCGGGAAACACGACGAACTCGGCCGGCCCGATGCGGTGCCAGGAAATCTCGATCTCGTCGACGGTGATGGTTCCGTCATCGTTTATCGTCATGAATCTCTTGGGCATGTCCATGTACGTGACGGCATCGACCATGAACGACTCGGAACCGACGCACGAATACGTCGCGTACCTGTGGTCGATGCCGAAATCCACGGCAGGGACGAGTTCATCCTGAACGGCCAGGACCGCGGCGGCCAGATCCGCGCCGTTTTCATACACGCGGTCCCACATGTCGTCGCCGCCGGAAAAGTTGTGCCGGCCATGAACAGCCGCCTCGAATCCCTGCAGGAACATTGCCGGGGCGCCGGTCGCGTCAGCCATCGCGGAACGGAATCCCCAGATGAAATCGGCCGAAGCAAGCCGGTTTTCCTCGCCCGCGGTCGTCGGATGCATCGCGAAGTTCGCGATGGTCATCAGAACCTGGTCGGCGGCGTCCCGCGCCTGCATGATGGACACATCCTCGTCCAGCACCGGCGAGCAATCCTTGTCGCGGAATGAAAGCCCCGATAACTGCGTCGTCCCGAACAGGAGCGTCACTTCCTTCATGTCGGATGCAGCCGTCACGGCGGCCGCCGTAATCAGATCGATGGTCGACTGAAGCAGCGCCGGGTCCGGACCCTCGCCGATCGGCTGGGAAAACCCCATCAGATCGGTGGCGCCGTGGCTGTGGCTGCTGGTAACGACGATGTGTTCGGGAAGAATCGGAAAGGTCGGCGCCAGCGCGTCGGATATCGACTGGCGAAGCGCCTTGATCCCGGGCCCCCAGTCGCCGAAATCCCACAGGTAACCGGCCAGGTCGCAACTGACGATCATGAAAGCGTCGCCGGCATCGTTCGCGAACAGCGCCACGCCGGCCTTCAACGCATCATGGGTGCCGGTGGTCACCCTGTTCATGCCGGGGACACCGTATCCCCCCAACTCTGTTCCGACCGGAGGCGTGATGTCGGCCTCGGCATATCCCAGCCGGAACGAATCCCCGGCGCCCCCGCACGCGGAGATGAACGCGGCCATCGCCAGCACGGCAACTGCATTCAACGCTCTGATCACGGTCATCCCCCGATTGCCGCCGCTTCTATTCCGCGGCCGGCCGTTCAAGCGGAGTCAGGCGGATTATCACGCCCTCGTCGCGCTGGAAGGTGAACCTCACGGTGCGATCGTCGATGACGACCCTGTCGCTTGAAACAAACCTGGGAAGCTCCCAGTTCAGGACCTCGGCGCCAGCCAGGCTCCAGGGAAATTCCAGTTCAACCGAGGTCGCCATGGCGCCCGGGTTCGAACCGATGATGAAGGCATGACGCCCCGCCTCGTCCCACTTGACGGCCATGTGCGCGCGTCCCTTTCCGTCGTGGCCCGCTTCGCCCGAAAACATCGTGTCCTGGTCGCCCATGTCCAGCAGCGGGCTCAACAGCGCGGGCCCGTACACCTGGTCGAAGCTGAGCGCCCTGAACACGGTATGGATGATTTCGGCCTCCGGGCCGGACGTCGAAGGGTACCCGAAGAAAACGATGCCGGTCGCGCCGGCGGCGATGGTCGAAAGGACTTCCTTCTGCAGGTACCACAACGGCGGGAAGCTGCCGGTCGCCCAGGAATCCGACTCTTCGCCCTCGCATGCGTCCGCGGCGATACTGCGTCCGAACGCATACCCCTGGATCCACATCCAGACGACCGCGTCGGGATTGCGTCGGGTGGCCAGCGAATGAGCCAGCCTGAATCCGGAATCGAAGTAGCTGCGGTGATCCGGGTCGTCGGCCGCCAGCCACTCATCATAGCCTTCGCCGATGTCGCCCTTCTGGCCGGAGAACATGGCGATAATCGCCTGCCCCGGGTCGCTCATGTCGTATCGGTTTTCCACCCACGCGTACGCGTCGCCGATCATCATGTTCGTCGTCTTCGCGAACTCGGCCGCCTGTTCGTCTGTCAGAACCTCGCCTTTGCCGTCGCCGCCGCCGCTCATCCTGAAGGTCGGGTGCCACGCCATGTGGCCGACCTGCGAAACTGGCGGAAGATTCGGCATGCTTTCAATCGAGAAACGCCCCGTGCGTGTGATGAATTCATTGAACGCGGCGCTCATCTCCGCGATCCGTTCCTCGTCGTATCCCTCCATGTCCTCTTCGCCGAAGGCGTTGTAGACAATCGGCACCACGTCGTCTTCGACCGGGATTGCGCTTCCGTACCCGGAATGGAAAATCCCGTGAAACCGCGGCGTCACGTCCAGCAGTTCCTGCGTGCGGTCGCCGTAACCCCACAGATAAACGAAATTCGCGCCCTCGTCTGCCGCCCTGTGCGTCTTCGTGACGTTGATATCGATGTATCCGACGCCGGTATCCTTGTCACAGAGCCCGGGGCCCGTAATGCCGTCGTACTGACGTGACGCGCTGGCGTGGATGCCCAGCGCGAAGAAGCGGTTCCCGTCGACTGTCACGTACTGGTCGGAATCGATGGTCTTCGTCGCTTCGGCGCTGAAATAGGTCGGTTCAACCGGGCCGGGCACGTCCGCCGCGGTTTCGGCGACGACGTCGGCAGGAGGCAGTGTGTCCCCGTCGGCATCAACCGTTACCTGGTCGGCTTCGAAGGAATCGGCTGTCACGGAATCAAGGCGTGAATCGGGGCAGCCCGACACCACCTCCGAACATCCGGCGGCCAGTGCCATGAGGACGGCTGGAAGCAGCATCGGAAAAGCCCGCATCAGTTCACCTCTGTCGCTTTATTCGTGACGCTTTCCGGGCCGAATCCTTCGGCCAGGATGTCGACGACGCGCAGGACCTCGCCGGTCATGGCCCGGATGTCGCCCCGGCAGCCACCCTCGAACCACTCCTCCATCCGCGCGCGTATGGCGCCGAAGATGGCCCCGGCCACCATGTTCGCATCCCGCGGCGACAGGAAGGGGCTGCCATTCCAGGTCGTCAGCGTTTCGACCAGGCTCTTTTCCAGGCGCAGGTCCTGTTCGACATCAAGCGCGATGAGATACCTGGAAGCGGTGACGATCCGGTACTCGTCCAGGAGCGCGGCGCGATCGCGTTCGTATTCACCGGCAACGGCGACGAGCGCGGTCCTGATTCGCTGAAACGGCGCCTTCGAGTCCGCATCTTTCAGGAGGTGGTCGGCCAGGCTGGCCGCGCGCCGGTCGTGATCCCAGAAAAGAATGGCCTCCTTCGTGGCGAAATACCTGAAGAAGGTGCGCTGGGACAGTTCCGCCTGTTCCACGATGTCGTCAACCGACGTGTGGTCGAAACCCTTTTTTAAAAAAAGCCTGGTCGAGATGTCGATCAGAAGTTCCCGTGTCTTCTGCTTTTTTCGTTCGCGCAGCGATATGTTTTCCACCTGGACAACCACCGTAAAAGAAGATCAGATAATACTTGCAAAGACCAGCAGCCAGATGCTAAATAAAGTGACAGGCGCTGTCAACTGTCAGGTTCTGACAGGCCAATATTCATCCCCGGGGGGCTCACCAATGAATGAACACGCTGGCATTCCAATGATTCCGCTGCTTTCTGGACTTGTCAGGCGGGTGGCCGGCGCCCTGATCATCGCGACCCTGGTGGTGGCCTGTTCGTCGGGCAATAACGGTACGGATGCCGCGGACGACGCGATTGAAGCTGACGGCGTCGTCACGCCGGACATCGTCGAAGACGCGGGGGACGCGGTGACGCCCGATGCGACAGCGGACGCGGACGCCGGGCCGGTCGAGTGCTCCATGCGGGTCGGCGCCGCGAAGCGCGACATCACGCCGCTTGTCGAGCCTTTCACCGACAGCAACGGAAACGACTGGCGCGACGACGACGAACCGTTTACGGACATGGACGACGACGACACCTACGACCCGACTTACATCGCCGGTTTCGGGGCCAGGCAGGCGACCGGCGTCCACGACCCGATATGGACTCGATGCATGGCCATCGAAAGCACCGGACAGGCCCACCTTTTCTGTGCCAGCGACCTGATCGGGCTGGGACTCTCCCATTACGACGCGGTCATTGAACGAATCGCCGAACTGCGCCCGCAGAGCCATATCGGCCACGAGCACTTCCAGTGGGCCACGACGCACACCCACCAGGGGCCCGACACGCAGGGCGTCTGGGACCTGATGCCGGTCGAATACCTTGATTTCATTGACGACCAGACTGTCGCCGCGGCCGTCGAGGCCCTTGACAACCTCGTACCGGGCGGCATCCGGGTCGTCGCCACGGACGCTGCGACAGACCTGATCCAGGACATCGATCCGCCCGTCGTAAAAGACCCGACAGTAACAATCCTTCAAGGCGTCAAGGATGACGGAGAGGTCGCCGGCACGCTGATCGGCGTGGCCAACCACCCCGAATCCGGAGGCCCCGACAACCTGCTGGTGTCCAGCGACTTCCCGCACTTCCTGCGCGAACGCGTCGAAGCTGCGGGTGGCGGCGTCGCAATCTATTTCTCCGGGGCCCTGGGGTTGATGCAGACGCCGGTCGTCGACTGGGAAAACGTGTCGATGGAATTCGCACAGACCGTTGGGAACGCTTACGGCGACGCTGTCGTTGCCGCGCTCGTGGACCCGCCCGTGCCGACATGTGAATTCATGTGGGCCGCCGAAATCCGCGAGCCGATGGTCCTGGAAAACTTCGATTTCTACGCCGGTATCGTCGCGGGGCTGATCAACGGATTCGACACGTACCTTTACAACTCCCCCGGCGACTGCGAGTACATGGGCTGCGTCGATGTTCCCGTCAGCGCCGTCCGTTTCGGCGACCTGCTTACCTGGATCAACGTGCCCGGCGAGATGGTCCCGGAACTGGTGACCTGCGAATATCCCGACCCGGTGCCCGTCGCGGGCGAATTCGCCGACGCCGAACGCGAACCGTGCCTGGAAGGCTTCGTCGATACGACCTACCGGTTCGTCGCGGGCCTTTCCGATACCGAAATCGGCTACATATACCCGCTGTACCAGGACGACCGGACGAACCATGAACACCAGCGCAATTCGTCGGGGCCCCACGTGGCGGCCAGCCTGATGAAAGGATACGCGAAGGTGTTCGAGGCACTGGACGTGATGATGCCGGAAACGGCCGATTAATCGCTGCCGCCGCGCAGGACAGACTGGAGGATCACGATGGAAAAACCAGGACAGGCAATGCCGATATACGGCGAAGGGCTGGTCGCCCGGCTCGAAAGGGAATTTGTCGAAGATTGCGCGGTCGTGTGCGCGCCCGAGGCCTGGGAACTGGTCCGGCACGATTTTCCCGGGGTCCCGCGCGCCGTCGTGGTGCCGAAATCCATGGAAATGGGCATCATCGAATCGCAACTGAAGGCGATAAAACAACCCGCCTCGTGGATCGGAATCGGCGGGGGAACAGCCTGCGACGCCGCGAAACTGGGCGCCTGGATGACCGGCGGCAGGCTGGTCCTGATCCCGTCGGTCGTGAGCGTCGACGCGGCTTTCACCAGCGCGGTGGGTGTGCGGGTGGACCACCATGTCCGGTATGTCGGAAACGCGCACCCCGACCGCCTGCTGGTCGATTTCGATCTTCTCCGCCGCTCGCCCGCCAGGCTTAACCTCGCGGGGGTCGGGGACATACTTTCGATTTTTACGGCGCTGCCGGACTGGAAGCTCGGGGCGGATTTCGCCGGACATGCGCACGACGCCGCGATCGCGGAAGAATCGGCCGGCCTCCTGAAGTCACTGCTCGACGGGGTCGAAGACATCAGGGCGCTCAACGACGCCGGGCTGAAGCTGATTTCGGACCTGTACGTGGCAGAAGTCGAGCTGTGCGACAGGCAGGGCTCGAGCCGGCCGGAAGAAGGCTCGGAACACTACTTCGCCTACTGCCTGGAATCGCTGACCCACAAGTCGTACATCCATGGCGAACTGATTGCGATGGCCGTGGTTCTGACCGGGCTGCACCAGGGACAGGACGTTTCAGGCATCGTTGCCTTCCTGGACAGGGCCGGGGTCAACTGGCGGCCGGCAGATGTCGGGGTGACCAGGCCCGAAATGCTGGCCACGCTGACCGCGCTTGCCGACTTCCTGAAGGTCGAAATGCAACTTCCTTACGGAATCTTCCATCACAAACCGCTTGACGCGGGCACGGCCGGCCTCCTGCTGGACCACTTCTTCGCGGCAACGGTTTCGGGGGACTGATCATGGATCGGATTTGGTTGCGTCATCTCGCGGGCTGCGTTACGGCATGCCTGGCGGCGACCGCGCTTCATTGCGGCACCGAAACCCTGGATGACTGCGTCGAAATGGTGCAGACGGATATCGTCCCGTTCGTCCGCCTGGCCGCGTCCGATACCGTCCACGAAATCTTCCCCTGGCCGATCGAGGCCGTCGACGTGGCAGCGACAGTCAGAGACGAAAACCCCGACACATCATGGAAGATCCCGGCGTCCGCGCCCCCGGCGAATGGTACGGTGCTGACGCTGGACATCCAACCCTGGCTCGGCCGGCAGATTCCACTGAAGACGGCGTCGATGACCTTCACGGGCGACCTGCAGACCGTGACCCTCAGCCTGTCCGAAGGTTGCGGCGGTCCAGTAACCCGGACGATTGAATGGCCATCCCCTTTCGACACGCTTGATCTCGGGGGAACTGCGGCCGGCTGCGTGCAGATCAAGTTTGGTAATGCGGAAAACGCTGCTCTCGATTCACTGAGCATCCTGGCCGACGTTCCGGCATGCGCCGTCGAAACAGGCGGATGGTCAGCGCCGGAGCCGCAGTCCGTGACCGCGCCCGAATCCGGCCTGATCGAAGGCTTCTACGGCATCCCCTGGTCCTGGACCGAAAGAAAGCGCCTGATCAGCGAGATGGCGGCAACCGGCCTCGGTTCCTACCTTTACTGCCCGAAATGGGACGCCAAGCACCGGGCCCAATGGCGCGAACCGTACAGCGAAACCGAGATGGCGTCTTTCGGGGAAGTGATCGATCACGCAAATTCGCTGGACGTGTCGTTTTCGTTCGGAATCAGTCCGTTCATCGACTACGACGCGTCGGACGGCGACTACGAAACCCTGCGGGACAAGATAGCTCCATTCCTGCGGGCCGGCGCGCGAAGCTTCACGCTCCTGGCTGACGACATCGAATTCGACACCGCCTCGCCCGTCGACGCGGTCATGGGGGCGGTTCACGCGGATGTCGCGAACAGGCTGCTTGACGACCTCAGGGCTGAATTCCCCGGAACCACAATGGCCTTCGTGCCGACAGTTTACAGCGACGACCGGCTTGCATCGTTCCCGGAAGGCGAAGCCTACCTGCAGGAACTGGCAGCTCTGGGTCCGGAAATCGCGATCATGTGGACCGGAACCGGCACGTCGGCATCGACGATGACGGCTGCCGACATGGGCGAATTCACAAGGATCACCGGCAGGAAGCCACTGATCTGGGACAATTTCTGGGCGAACGATGGTGGTGACGGATTTGTCGGACGCATCCTGCTCGGCCCCTTCACGGGACGGACCCCCGACCTTCCCGACGCGGTCCTGGGCATCATGCACAACCCGGGAATCCAGGGCGCGCTCACGCGACTCGACGTGACGACCTTCGCGGCCTGGACCGCCTCGCCGGACGACTGGGATCCCGTTGATGCGACCGGATACGCCGCCAGGCTTGAAGCGGCCGCTTGCGGGGAAGAATACGCAATCGGGGTCCCCGCCACTGCGGCGCTGCTGTTCATGATGCAACTGTTCGAAGGCAACGCGCGCCAGATGCCGGGGCACCAGGCGCTGATGGCGCAGGCCGATGCGCTCAGGGCCGACATTTCAGGCGGGTCCGGCGACCCGGCCGCGGGCGTTGGCGCGATGCTTTTCACCCTCGGGCGGATGGCGACCGCCGAGTCGGAAGTCTGGCACAGCGGGATTGCCGCCGACATGCACGACGAACTGGTCTTCCCGCTGCAGAAGATTCGATACGAGGGCGAGGCCGGCCTTGCCATCCTTGACGCCATTGTGGAACGCTCGTCCGGCCGCGACGGCGAGGCCGCCATCGATCTTGCCGACGAGGCTTTTTATCTTTCGAATTCCTGCCGCTTCACGTTCGGCGAACAGAAGCTCGAAAAACTGCTGTACGTCGTGAAGGGCATGGCGCTTTCGGGGTCCACGTTTGAAAGGGTTGAAATCGCGTCGCCCGAATCCGGCTGCGTGACCGGCCAGCCCCTGTCATGGGAAGCAATCCCGGACGGACTGGACGACGAAGACCTCGTCACGGAGGTGTCCGGACTTCCCGAAGCCGTCATCCAGAACGGCATCGTCACGTGGACGCCGCCGCAAAGCGGCATCTACCGCGGGGCAATCACCGTCTTCAGGCAGGGCTCGCCGGCCCTGTTCGGATACCGGATCCTTGAACTCGCCTGCGTGGCGGGCGACCACGACCCGGAGGAATAATGAAGCGCACACATCTCCAGCGGACCATGAACGTTGCGACATTCGCCCTGCTCCTTGCCGCCGGCACGGGCTGCGGCGGAAATCAGGAGCCCGACGACCTCGGCCTGACCGACATGGTTGAAACTGATGTGCCCCGGTCCGATGCCCGGGAAGATTCAGCCGATCAGGACGTCCCTGATGTTCCCGACGGCCCGCCGCGCCTTCACGCCGACGGCATGAAGATCGTTGACCCGGATGGAAACGAAGTCCTGCTGAAGGGTGTCAACCTGGGCGGGTATCTCTACCACGAGACATGGCTGACGCTGGTTGACTACTCCCTTCAGGCAAGGGCGTACGCCGTGGCCGAAGAACTGGACATCGTTGAACAGGTAAGACCGATCCTGGTTTCCATCGGGCCACAGCTGGTAACCGGAATCGTGTTCGCGGAAGACGAGCTCGGCAGGAAGGTTTCGGAAGAAGCCTGGATGGCAAAGCTGACGGATGGAGTCAACACGGCGCTGGACCAGGGCGCGGCCACGGCCTTCCTTGACGCGCTGGCCAGTCGCCTTCCCGGGGTCTACGACGATTCGGACCTGCCACTTTACAAGAAGCTGGAAGAGCGGTTCGACCCGGAGGTCCGCGATCAACTGCTGGACGCGTACCAGGAAGCCTGGATTCAGGAAAAGGACATCCAGTGGCTGTCGGAACAGGGGTTCAACCTGGTGCGTGTGCCAATCGGTTACCGCTCGCTGGTCACCGGTTCGCACCTTGCCCAGCCGTCCGAACTGAACTGGAACGAGGCTGCTTTCACGAGGATCGAAAACCTGCTGAACTGGTGCGAAAAGTGGGGCGTGTACGCCGTCATCGACATCCAGGAGTGTCCGGGCGGCCAGAACGACTATTCGGGCGAATCCCTGCTTTATTCCTCGGAATTTTTCCAGGGCCTGACCGTTCAACTCTGGGAAGAACTATCTTCCCGGCTGTCGGGCAGGGACGTGGTGGCTGCCTACAGTCTGCTGGCCGAACCGATGAGCGCCCCGTCGCCGAAGGCGCGCGACGACATGTACGACAAGCTGGTCAAGGCAATCAGGGCAAAGGGCGACAACCACCTGCTGGTGATCCACGACGGCTTCAAGAGCGTGGACAGCCTTCCCGACCCGTCAAAGTACGACTGGGAAAACGTAGTCTATTCAACCCACATCTTCGAATGGAATGCCGAATCGTTTGAAGACCTCAAGAGCATCGTGGACCTGTACGACCTGTATTACCGGGTCAGCCAGGAAAGACAGAACGTCCCCTATTTCATCGGCAGCTTCTCGGGCCGTGTCGACCAGCCCTGGGCCTACCAGGGGGTCGAATACATGCTGGACTGGTTTGACCGCTATTCCTGGTCCTGGTCGATCTGGACATACAAACACGTGCAGGACCCGATCGCGGCCGATCTCTGGGGCGACGCCGCCGGCTGGGGGCTGAAGTCGCGGCTTGCCGCGCCGTTCGACCGGCCGGACGTCTTCAGGGACGACCAGTCGACGCTCATGACGAAATTCGGTTCGTACGCGGACATGGAACTGGAAGTCAACCAGACGCTGCTGGATATCCTGAAGGCCGATTGGGCCGCGGTGCCGTGATGGTCACCGAAACGGGAGGTTGGATCATGAAACATGTGTTGCTGGCACTCGTGGCGTTCGTTTCGATCGCGACCATGGCCGGTTGCGGCGACGGGACGCCGGAGTTCGATCGCGCGGTGTCGCCCGTCAGGACCGACCTGACGTACTTCAAGGACGCCGAGGGGCGTTACGTACACTTCCACGGCGTCAACGTCAGCGGGGATGCCAAGGTGCCCAACATCCTGGACGTGCCCCTTTCGAACGGCCGGGATTTCACCTTTGTCGGACGTCCGTTCCCGATTGACGAAGCGGATCAGTGGTTCGCCCAGATCAAGTCGATCGGGTTCAACGCGATACGACTGCTGTTCATCTGGGAAGCCGTGTTCCCGGACAGCCGCGACACCCCGGACGAGGAATTCCTGGACTACTTCGAACAGATCGTCAGCAAGGCGAACGAACACGGGATTTACGTACTGGTCAACATGCACGAAAACCTGTGGGGCCGTGACATGGTGGCCCTTTACAACGAAGACGCGAAGGGTGAGAGGGGCGACATCGAGAACTGGCTGTATGCCCTGCTGCCGCCCTACACGAACAAGGTCATCGGCGACGGCGCGCCTCACTGGGCATCGAAAGCCTGCATGCCATACAAGAACTTCGAAAGCGAACACTGGGGGCAGTCCTACCTGCTGGGCGCGCTTGCCAAGGACGACGACGGCATCCCCGGAAGCGACTTCCTGTACACCGTCAGTCTGGTCGCCGGCATTCTGGGGTTTGAACTTCCCGAAGGCCTGCTTGCGGAAATCGAGGCCGAGCTGCCCGGCAGGTTCGACCGATCGGAAACGGCCGGAATGCTTCCGCTTTCAGGCTGGTGGGACAACGTAATATTCAGTCTCGACATCCAGCGCTGCTACATGGCGTTCTACGGCGGCGACAAGGCCTTCCCGTCGACCGCGGTCGAGCCTGACGGAACCGTGAAGAACCGCAACGACGACGAAGTCAGCGACCAGGCCATGGACCTGAAGGAATACCTGCAGGGCTCGTTCACGCAGGCATGGGTCGAGGTCGCGAAACGCGTCGGCAAGTACCCGAACATCATCGGTTACGACATCCAGAACGAGCCGGTCAATTCCTTCTATGTTTACGCCGCGCTCACCCTGTTCTTCGAAGTGGGTAACGAGGACGCGGTCAAGGAACTTTTAAACACCCTCCTGCCGAACGACCTGCTCGTCAACGGCACGCCGCTTGAACTGAGGCTTCCCTTCGAACCGGAAGACACCTGCGATACCGGCTGCTCAAACGTCTGCGGGACCGCCTGCGCCACTGACTGCGACGCGACCTGCGATTCGGACTGCGAAACGATGTGCGCCGCCGACTGCGACGCCACGTGCGGCGCCGATGCCTCGTGCCTGGCCCTGTGCAACCAGGAAAAATCCGACTGCACCGCCCTTTGCGTGCAGAACGAAGAAACCTGCTCGACGCAGTGCGCGCAGCAGAAGAACACCTGCAACAAGCTGTGCGGCAACCAGGTCGCGACGTGCATCGAGATGTGCCAGGACCCGACAAAGGACCAGATCGGCACGAAACTGTATTACATCCTGAAATTCCTGGAGATCCTGCCGCCGGACACCGAGTGGGAAACGCGGGTCAAATGGGGTTTCGGGGACGCCGACCTGATGGGCGTCATCGGCATGATCGACGCGTTCGACTACTTCCTGCTGCAGCCTCTGTTCGAACGCGTAGGGACCGCGATCCAGGAAGTCGACCCGGACGCCATCATCTGGATCGAGCCGAGCGGCATGGCCGGCCTGAACGGGACGTACATGACGAAGCCGGCAGGGGTCAACAGCGTCGTTTACTCGCCCCACTACTATCCCGACATCTACCCGTGGCTGGGCGTCAACATGCCCGAACGCGATTTTTCGCCCGACGAAATCAGGTTCCGCGACTTCACGGAAGATCTCAGGAAGTCAGCGGACTTCGGCGCGTACACGCTCAGCAACGTCCCGGTCGCGTTCGGCGAATTCGGCACGTACTGGAACTTCAAATACAAGGGCGAGCCCTGGGAAGAAAAGGGCATCGTCCAGAGCCTGCGCAACGACTACGCGATCAGCGCGCACTTCCTGGACAACTACTACGAGGCCTATGAAAACCTTTTCATGAGCAACTTCCTCTGGTGCTACTCGATCAACAACACGTATGAAAACGGCGAAGGCTGGAACCACGAGGACTTCAGCGTCATCGACCCGCAGCAGGAACCGCGCGGCGCGCTCGCCTGGAGCCGGCCCTACGCGGCGGCCATGTCCGGCAAGCCGGTCTCGACCCATTTCTACTCGGATTACCACTACTTCGACCCCGAAAAGGGTATTCCCGACCCGGTCAGGGAATTCGAACTGGTGATGGAAAGCAGGGAAACCGACGCGGCCACGCTGATCTTCGTCCCCGAGGTCCAGTACCCGGAAGGCTTCTTAGTCTGGCTTTCCGACGGATGGATCGCGTGGGACCAGTCGACAAGAACCCTGCAGTACCACCCGACGAAGGACGAGCCGGGGTGGCGACACAAGGTGGTCATCAGGCCACCTATTTCGGGCCAGACAACGGAGGGCTGGAACTACTTCATCAAGGACGGCAGCGTCATAGGACGACAGGGAGGACTGGGGAAATGAAGACACGCATTGCAACACTGGTGTTTTTCCTCGCGACCGCCTGCGCGCCTTTGGCATACGCCCAGGACACCTCCCCCGCGGACGGTGCGGCGCAGGTTGAAGAAACAGTCCAGATCGGGGACACCGTCGCGTCGACGACGCAGGATCCCGAAGAAAAGCCGCTGACCGATGCGCAGAAGGCGCTCAAGGTCGTATCGAAATACCTGAAGTTCAACGGCGTCCTGCAGACCGTCATGGTGTGGCGGAACGACTACGACTTCGATTCGACCCCGCGTTACTACGACGCGGACGGCCAGAGCGTCGGCATACTGGGAACATTCTTCAAGCCGCAGATTTCACTGTTCCCGGTCGAGAACCTGAAGATCTTCTGGGAAATGGAACTGGGCCTGAACATGTGGAGCCGGCACAACCCGGACCAGTACCAGTCGGGAAATTTCGACACGTTCAGGCTGGCGCACCGCGAATTGTACGTCGAGGGGAAATTCCTGGACGGCTGGCTTGGATTCAAGGTCGGGTACCAGTTCTTCGAAGACCCGGGCCGCATGTTCCTGGGGCACTGGATCGGCGCGGCCAGCGTGTCGACCGACGCCAGGTTCGCGAAATTCACCGTCACGGGCGGCCAGCTTCCGGGGCAGACGTACGAAGGCATCGGCTTGAACGCGAACAACTTCAGGCACGACACCTTCATCTACGGCGCGCGCGTCGACGTGCCGGCGAAGGAATGGAACATCGCGGTGTCGCTGCTGGGGATGCGCGATTCGGAAACCGTCGGGCAGACGCTCGACCTGATGAACGCGTCAATGCGCGTGTCCGCGGATTACGGGTGGGTCAACTTCGGGCTGGACGCCGCCTTCCAGTACGGAACGACGAAGAACGGCGCGTCGAACGGCGATGAAACCACGCTGGCCTGGGCCATGCAGGCATTCGCCGACTTCCGGTTCCACGGGGCGCAGATCCAGTTCAACCAGCTCGTGCTTTCGGCCGACGATCTGGTCGACCGCAACTCGCACAACGGGGCGTTCTTCTATTCCGGGAAGAGCCGCAGCCGCACGCTGATCCTGTCGGAAGACGAGATCCGCGACCAGGGCTACAACCTCGACGAATTCATGTCCCAGAAGCGCAACAACTTCTATCTTTCCAGAGCCGGGCTCAGCCTGACCGACCTGACGGTGTCGTACAACCTGAAAGACATCTTCGTCCCCGCGGTAATAGTGGGCGCGGGCTTCACGCTGGAACCGGGCAACGCCCTCGGCGGACGCATGATCGGCGTCGAAACCGACATGGACCTGGAGGTCCGTTACAAGGACCTACTGTCGTTCCACCTTGTCGGCGGGATACTGTTCCCCGGGAAGGCGGCCGCTGTCTATGTGAACGGCGGTGACCTGTCCGCCACGAACAACCAGTACATGGTACAGGCGTCCTTAAGCGTCATGTACTGAAACGGATTGACATGATTAGTGATTACATTCCGGCGCGGGCACTGGTAGTCACGCCGCACGGCGATGACGCGACACTTTTCGCGGGCGGCACGATCGCCGGCTGGGCGTCCAGCGGCGCCAGGGTCTGCGTGGTGCGCGTGACCCAGGACGAAAAGGACTCCTTCGTGCACGGAGTCGATCAGGCAGTCAGGGTTAACGCCGCCGAGTTCGAGGACGCGATGCGGGTCCTGGGCGTGGCCGAAACGGTCAACCTCGGATTTCGCGACTGCGAGCTTATGGACGTGCGTTACGGAATCCTCCGGGAACGGCTGATCCGCGAAATCCGGCGGTTCAGGCCGGACATCGTCGTGGGATTCGACCCGGCCCTGACGGACGACGAAAACCCGGACCACCAGGTCGTGGCGAGGGCGACCGCGGACGCTTCCTGGGCGGCCGGGTACCCGAACTTCCACCCCGAACACCGCGAAGCCGGCCTGGACATCCACGTTCCCCTTGGAAACTGGTACTTCACCAGGCATTTCGTGGTCGGGGAAACCGTCGTGGACATATCCGCCACGCTCCCGACAAAACTGAAGGCGGTCAACTGCCATCGCAACATGATGCGCACGCTGATGCATGAACAGAAACGCCGCCTGGAAGCGGCCGGATTCCGGTTCCCTTTCCTGTCTGACAGGCAGGCCACGGACTGCGGTGACTACTGGGATGTCGTCATTACGGCCGCGGCCGCGATGGCGGCCGAAGAATCCGGACTTGAGGCCGGGGAACGTTTCAGGTCGAACATGATCGGCCCCGAAGACAGCCTGGTCTGCCTGCTTTCATCGATGAAGGAAGATTGATCAACGGGCCTTTCTGGTCCGCCGCACGCGATCGACAACACCGTGGGCGATCATCCCTGCCTGCGCCGTGATGTACATCGCGATTGCAATCCAGATGAGCGGGACATCCGGCCGCATCTGCAGCGACCCTGCGATCACCGGCCGGCCCTTGACCTGGTCTGAAAGCACGTACACCCAGAAAGCGGTCAGCAGCAGGTTCACAATGGCCGAACGCATGGCCGCGCCGTACTTGCCCGACCGCAGGGCCCTGAAACGCATGGTGAAGACGCCCCACAGCAGGAGCCCCATCACGAGATACATGTACGGGTAGGGAAAAGATTCGGAAAACACTATGGCGGTCAAGACGGCCGTGGCGCCCAGATGCAGGCCCAGCAGGAACCCGACCACGCCCTGCCGGAACAGGTCGGACACGCGACGCAGCCGGCCGGCGTCGGCCTTGACCCGGTCGCGGATGGCGTGCGTGGTGTCATCGACCGCCCCGCCCAGTTCGTCGGCCAGTTCCCGCGCGTCCGACTCCAGTTCCGCGCGACGCTTCGCCCAGGTGCCGTCGGCATCGGAAGGCATGTCCGGCGGTTCTTCAATCTTTCCCGGTTCTTCGCCCATTAATCACCACACGTCCCGCCGACAACGATGTCGTCAATGAAGACCGAATAGTCAGGAACATCAGACGAACTTGCCACCGAATCGTATTCGAAAATCAACTGCACGTTCTGCCCGGACCAGTCTGACAGGTCAATCGTGCCGACCGCCGGGAACTGCTCGAAAGCCAGCCCGGTCACGGATTTGACATGGCTTCTCGTGGAAAACACCTCTTTGACGGTACCATCAGCGGACTTCACGTACACCCGCACGACGTCATTCGAAATCAATATTTCGTCAGTGACCTTGCGCATCCAGAAGGTAAGAACGGGGTTGTTGGTCTTCATCAGCGGGATGGAAGGTGACACCGCACGGCCGCCGGACTTGTAATCCTTCACCCGGCAGGAACCGGTCGTTGTGTCCAGGAAAGCAAGGGATGAAGGGGAACTGCGGAACTGAATCTGTGAAACATGCCAGGTCGCGGCATCGGAATAACCGTTAAAATCCCCCGGGTACTGCCCGGGCGTCTGGAATACCCAGTCCCCTGGCGCATTGAAAGCCTCGCTGAAGACGACCGTATCGCAGCACCCCGCATCCGGCTTCAACACACATGCGCCTGTCGGGTTTCCGCCGTTGTTGCACATCAGACAGTTGTGCTGATCGGGACAGTCCGCATCCGACGTGCAGCACCCCGGCACCGTGTCCCACGCGCACTCGTTGCCGTCGCACGAAGCGACCCGGCAGGGGAAATCCTCGCAGTCGTCGACCGAAAGGCAACAACCGTAAGACCACTCGTATGAACACTCCTTCCTGGCCCCGCCTTCCGGTACCTCGCAGACGCCCTCCATGCACAGGTTCGGGGTGTCGGTGCAATCGGAATCAAGGTCGCAGCACAGGATTTCGTGGTCGCAACGGCCGTGGATGGCGTCGGTCATGACGCACACGTCGCGCGTGCAGGCGTCGGAATCGCTGCATCCCTTGTCATCCTTACAGCAGACGTTCGGCGATTCCGTCCATACATGCCCGCACAGCAGGTTGACCTGGCATGTGTCGACCGTGCACACGTCGCCGTCGCCGCAGTCCGCGGCCGACCGGCAGCACGGGCTGACCGGGGCGGCGATGACGCAACGCTTTTCAAGGCTGCACCGGTCGTTCTTCGTGCACGGATCGCCATCGTCGCAGTCTTCGTCCGTTTCGCAGCAGTTCGTTATTCGGTCGAACCGGCACTTCCCGTCGACGCACGAATCGGTGGTGCAGTCGTCGCCGTCGTCGCATTCGAGGGGATCGTTGGAGCACCAGCCGCGGGTGCACAGGTCGACCGTGCAGGGCACGCCGTCGTCACACTGGGATGAACTGAGGCACTCGGTACCGGTTACGACGTCATCGGCGATATTCACGTCGGGCAATCCGCCGCCACCGCCGCATGCCAGAACGCCCGGAACGACGACCGCAAGAACAGCCGGAACCAGCCGGAACCAGTCCATTCGCGCCCCCTGCAAACATTTCCAATCCTGACACGCATGTGATAATACCATGAAGTCGCACCGCAACCGGCCATGACATCCGCGAACCGATAATGACCGGCAGACGGTGGTTTCACCTGTAAGGACGCCCGAAAATGATCGTGACCCATTTCAAGATAACTCAGTGTCCGGAAGACGGCGGCACCGAACTCGCAGCGCGGGTCGAGGAAGCCGGCAGGGTCGGAAGGGCGCTTCTTCATTTCCCCGGCGGCATCCCCACGGGTGGCCCCGGCAACGATTGCAGGATGATCGACTGGCTGCGAACGCTCTGCCGCCGCGTGATCGTGACGGTCAGGGCCGACATCACGACGCCCGACCCGGTGGAAACACTGCTGCGCGCCGGCGTTTCCACGGTGGTCGTCGAAGAAGCCACGCCTCCGGAGGCCCTGTCCAGGATGCCGCGCGAACGCACGATCGTCGCGATCGATCCCGACCAGTATCCCCCGGATGCCGACATCGACGTAACCACGCGCCAGCTCATGGATCGCATGTGCACCCTGTCCCCGTGGGTTTCGGGATTCATGCTGGAACCGCGCTGGACCGGCGACCAGATCGATTTGATCCCGATGGACACCGTGCGCGCGATTCGGGCCGCCGCGGGCAACCTGTTATGGGCGCGCCACCCGGACCTGACGGCCGACGACGCGCCGATATTCGACGAACTCGGCATCGACGCGATTGTGGACGGTCCCGACCTGAACCTTTACGCGGAGTCGTTCGTCCGGCTTCTGAAATTCAACCGTGGCGTGATTCCAACCGTCGTGACCGACAGCTTCGGCCAGGTCCTGAGGGTTGCCTGGTCTTCGCCGGAAACGGTTTTCCGGACAGTCGCGGGCGGCACGACCGAATACTGCGACCAGGCCGGCCGGCCGGACCTGCGCGGGACCGGTGTGGGCAGACTGGTCCGGGCCAATCCCGACGTACCGAGGACCGGCCTTCTGTACGTCGTGTCGCCGGAATCGGATGGCGCGGCCGCCCCGATATCCGACTTCCCGATTCGGGGAAGCGAATTCGGGCTTCCCAGGCTTTTTGAAATAATCAGGGGACTGAAGGAACGCCCGCGTCCCGGCTCATACACGTCTTTTCTTTTCGAAAGGGAGGACCGTATCCCGCGCAAGCTGAACGAAGAAATCCGCGAACTGCTTGAAGCCGACACGCGCGACGAAATCGCGTGGGAAGCGGCCGACGTGCTGTTCTTCCTTTTCGCCTACCTGGCGGGGACCGAAGTGCCACTGGACGACGTGGTCGCCGAACTCCTGGGCCGCAAGCAATAATCAGGAACAGGTTCAGGGACAGGGTCAGGGACAGGGACAGGGACCAATCGTCCCATCAATCTCCGAGGCCCGACCACCGGGAGGGACGTTCAAACCCGGGGCTTCCAGCCCCGGTCTTACGGTGGACGGTTTTCGCTACGCTCAAACCTGGAACAATGGGTGTGGGGACTCCCCGCCAACCTACCCCAATCGATCACCCGATCTCCGAGGCCCGACCAACGGGAGGGCCGTTCAACACCGTGAACCCATGGCCATCGGCCGTGGGATATCGTGGACCTTGCATACTACAGATTCCATATGAACCCATGGCCATCGGCCGTGGGATATCGTGGACCTTGCACACTACAAATTCGATATCGGCGTTCCGTCGATCGTGGGGCCAACACCGAAATTGGCGGCAATCGTCGCGCCGGCATCCGCAAACGTCGGCCTGGTGCCAAGATCGCGTCCCTGCCCGGCCGCTATGCCGGCGTGCCAGATGACAAGCGGGACATATTCGCGCGTGTGGTCGGTCGACCAGCCGGCAGTCGGGTCGCAACCGTGATCGGCCGTGACCATCAGGAGCCCGTCGCGGCCAAGCAATTCGAGATAGCGCGGGATCCAGCGGTCCACTTCTTCCAGGGCGCGGGCATATCCGGCGGCGTTGCGCCTGTGCCCGTAAACCATGTCAAAATCGACGAGATTGGTGAACACAAGGCCCCCCGGGATGCCCTGCAATGCTTCAGCGGTGCGGGCCAGGCCGTCGGTGTTGCCTTCGGTGTGAACGGAGCTGGTGACGCCCCGGCCGGCGAAGATGTCGTGGATCTTGCCCACGCCCACGACCGGAATCCCGGCGCCCGAAAGCATGTCCAGCACGGTCGGTCCCGGCGGCACCATCGAAAAGTCCCGTCTATTGTAAGTTCTTGAATATGAACCCGGACTACCGACAAAAGGCCGCGCGATGACCCTCGCGACCCCGTAACGGTCGAGCATTTCCCTGGCGACTTCGCAGGCCGCATAAAGCCTGTCCAGCGGGACCGTCTCCTCATGGGCGGCGATCTGGAAAACCGAATCGGCCGACGTGTACACAATCAGCTTCCCGGTCCGCTGGTGCTCCGGCCCGAGCTCTTCGATTATGGCCGTGCCGCTGGCCGCGTAATTGCCCATGGTCGAAAAGCCGCTCTTTTTTTCAAACCCGGCAATGAACTCCGGCGGGAAACCGGTTTCGGTGAACGTCTTGAACGGTTCCTTCATGGCCAGGCCGGCAAGTTCCCAGTGACCGGTTGTCGTGTCCTTTCCGGGCGACTTTTCGGCAAGGCGGGCAAAATGGCCGTCGGGGCCGGGCGAAGAAGGAATGCCGGGGGCCGCGACAAGGCGTCCCAGACCGAGCCTGGCAAGGGCCGGAAGCGAAAAACCGGGGACCGATTCTGCCGCGTGCTGCAGTGTGTTCGCGCCCGAATCGCCGTAAAGATCCGCGTCGGGCATCGACCCGATTCCGACGCTGTCGAGCACCAGCCAGAGAATCTTGTTGAAATGGTGGGTTGTAAGGTTATTCATGCTCAATATAATCGTGCGATGCGACAGGGGGGTCAAGCGACGCCGATCGCCCCCGGGCAGCCACCAAAGGAGTCAGGAATGAAAGCTATCGGGACCATTCGGAAAATTTCGGGAATGCTCTTCTTCGCGCTGACGTTTGCGGTCGCGCTGACGGCCTGCGAAAAGCCGGCGGAAGAACAGCCGGCACCCGCGCCGGTTGCCGCTGAACAGCCCGCGCCCGAACCGGTGAAGGAACCGCCGAAGCCGGTATGGCCGAACCCGGTCCCGGATAACTGGGTCGTCGTCAACGACTACGAAACGCCCGCCGATCTCAGCGAACCGGTCATCGACCCGAAGACGAAGAAGGCAATCCCGAAGGAAAACAAGCCGAAGAACCTTCTGGGCGGCGAATGGGGCACCATCGGCTTCAACGGCGGCAAGTGCGCGCTGGCCCAGGTGAAGGACGGCGACAACACCGTTTTACAGATCACCTACACGATGCCGTCCGAAACCTCCGAATGCGGAACTTTCGAATACTTCATGCCGACGATCGAAAAGAAGGTCGGCAAGAAACTGGTCAAGAACTACCCGCAGTTCTGGGATCTCCGCCCGTTTGAAAAAATCACGGCACTGGTCAAGTCTGGCGACGCGAAGACGCACAACGTCAAGCTGCATGTCACGGAACTGGACCCCTACGGCAGCCAGCTCCAGGGATACGTCAGCCCGACGAAGAACATCGTGGCCGGCCCGGAATGGCAGCGCGTCGAATTCCCGCTGGACAAGACGCTGCACGAATTCTTCGATCGCAGCCACGGCAAGCTGACCGGCATCAGGATCCGCTTCCAGGAGCAGGATAACCGCAACGACGCCGGGGTTGTCCTGATCGACAACGTCACGTTCATCAAGAAGGCCGGGAACTGACGTTCCGGCATAAATCCTTTGAAACCACAACCAGAAGAGGTCCCCCAGATGAAGCGCGCGGTAATCAGTGTTTCCGACAAGACGGGTGTTGAGGATTTCGCCAGGGGCCTGGTCGCCCTCGGCTTCCAGATCATATCGACCGGCGGAACGGCGAAGTCCCTGCGCGAGGCGGGCCTCGAGGTAACGGACGTGTCGGAAGTGACCGGTTTCCCGGAATGCCTGGAAGGCAGGGTCAAGACCCTTCACCCGAACGTGATGGCCGGTATCCTTGCGCGCAATACCCCCGAACACCGCGCGACAATCAAGGAACTGAACATCGAGATGATCGACCTGGTGGTGGTCAACCTCTACCCGTTCCAGCAGACCATCGCGAAACCGGGCGTCACGGAAGCCGAGGCGATTGAAAAGATCGACATCGGCGGTCCCTCGATGATCCGCGCCGCGGCGAAGAACTCCGACCGCGTCACCGTCCTGGTGGACCCGGCCGACTACGCACCGGTTCTCGATGAACTGAAGTCCGCCGGCACCACATCCGACGCGACCAGGCGCCGCCTGATGGTCAAGGTGTTCGCGATGACGGCCGCGTACGACATGGCAGTCGCGTCGCACTTCGGCGCGGTCGCGGGTGAACTACCCGATGTCGCGTTCGCTGGCGGCGTGAAATACGCTTCGCTGCGGTACGGTGAAAACGGCCACCAGCGCGCGGCCGTCTACGTGCCGGCGGGGACGGTGCCAAAGGGCATGATCGGCGCCAGGCAGCTTCAGGGCAAGGAACTGTCCTACAACAATTACGTGGACATGGACGCGGCCTGGGCCCTCGTGCGCGAATTCGACGACAGGGCAGCCGTCAGCATCATCAAGCATACCAACCCGGCAGGTTTCGCCTGGGACACGGGAAGTCTCCGCCAGGCCTACGAAAAGGCGCTCACGACCGACCCGGTTTCCGCCTTCGGCGGCATCGTCGCGCTGAACCGCGAGGTTGACGAAGGCCTTGCCGAACGCCTGAACGAACACTTCTACGAAGTCATCATCTGCCCGACCCTGACCGAGGGCGCGCGCCAGTTCTTCGCGAAGAAGAAGAACCTGCGTGTGATGGAAATGGGCGACGACTTCTTCCAGCCGCTGCCCGACCTGGTGTTCAAGCAGGTCAGCGGGGGCATGCTGGTCCAGGACAACGACCCGGCAGCCAACGAAGTCGCGGGCGCGAAGGTCGTGACGAAGCGCCAGCCGACAAAGGAAGAATGGGACGCCCTGGAGTGCGCGTGGAAGGTTTCCAAGCACGTCAAGTCGAACGCCATCGTGTTCTGCTTCAATGACAGGACCGGCGCCGTGGGCGCGGGTCAGATGAGCCGCGTCGACTCCGCGCGCCTTGCCGTGATGAAGGCCGAAGACCGCAAGATCGACCTGAAGGGCTCCGTGGTCGGTTCCGACGCTTTCTTCCCGTTCGCCGACGGCGTCGAGGAAATCGCGCGGGCCGGGGCCACCGCCATCGCGCAGCCGGGCGGCTCGATCCGCGACCAGGAAGTCATCGACGCGGCCGACAGGATGGGGCTCGCGATGGTGTTCACCGGTACCAGGCATTTCCGTCACTGAAATCACTTTTCGCGGCCGCCCTGGCGGCGCTCGTACAACTGCCTCACGGAGCTCGCCATGAAGATTCTTGTGGTTGGAAACGGCGGTCGCGAACACGCGATGGCGAAAAAGCTGGGCGAGGGTCCGGACTGCAGCGTGTTCATCACCGTCGGCAACGCGGGCACCGCGGCCTCTGCCACCGCGATTCCCGTAAAACCGGGGGACGTTGAAGGCCTTGTCGCGTTCGCGAAGGAAAACGCCATTGACCTGGTGGCGGTGGGCCCCGAGGTTCCACTGGCCGCCGGACTCGCGGACAGGCTGGCTGAAGCTGGCATCACCGTGTTCGGTCCGACTGCCGCGGGCGCGATGATCGAGGCGTCGAAGGCTTTTTCGCACGAAATCATGGATGCCGCCGGTGTGCCTTCCGCAAGGACGGAAACGTTCACCGACCCGGACGCCGCGATCAGCTACCTTTCAACCTGCCCGATCCCCGTCGTCGTCAAGGCGGACGGGCTGGCGGCGGGCAAGGGCGTCGTGGTGGCCATGACCAGGGAAGAGGCCATTGAAGCCGCTCGCGGGATGATGCTCGACAGGAGCCTGGGCGACGCCGGCGGCAGGCTGGTCGTTGAAGAATTCCTGGTCGGCGAGGAAGCGTCCTTCATGTGCATCACGGACGGGCACACGATCAGGCCGCTGGCGTCGGCGCGCGACCACAAGCGCATCTTCGACGGCGACCGTGGCCCGAACACCGGCGGCATGGGCGCCTACTCCCCGACGCCGCTTGTCGGTCCCGCGAACCAGCAGGACCTGATTGAAAAGGTAATCCGGCCAGTCATCGCTGAACTGGCCCGCCGCGGCATCACCTATCGCGGCGTGCTTTACGCCGGCCTGATGATCACCGCGGACGGCGTGAAGGTCCTGGAATTCAACTGCCGTTTCGGCGACCCGGAAACACAGCCGATCCTTTCCAGGTTCAGAGGCAACCTGGCCGAAGTCATGAAAGCCGCCGCGCAGGGGCGCCTTGACGAAGTCGACTTCGATTTCGACGAACGTGTGGCGGTCTGTGTGGTGCTTGCCGCGCCGGGATACCCGGGCACTGTCGGCACCGGCCAGGTCATCTCCGGCCTCGACGCCGCCGCCGCGATTCCGGGCGTCACCGTCTACCATGCCGGAACGAAGACGGGGGCTGACGGGGCGGCAATCGTCTCGGGTGGACGCGTGCTTGGCGTCACCGCGCTCGGGGACACGTACGACGACGCCCGCGACAGGGCATACCTGGCCGCGTCGAAGATCCACTTCGACGGGATGCAGTTCAGGCGGGACATCGCCGCCAGAGTCCACTGACCCGCAACCGCAACGCCCTGTCACAACTGCCTGATCCGATATTTTTGCCAGTGATGATTTGCATGCCTCCCGGCCAGGACATATACTGAGCCTGGTGCCCTGCCGAACGCGTCAGGGGCAATCATTTAATGGTTGATTCCCTTGGCATTGAAATCCGGGCGTCGCCACTGACTGCGGTGTGCATACCAGCCCTCGCGGGCCGGGAGCCTGAAGCGGTTACCGTGACTCCCAACCTGAATAGAATCGGGTTTCAATTCGTTGTCTCTGATCGGTTCAGGCGGGGCACCTCCACACTCTCCTTCTGAAACACTCACTTCATGCTATTCTTGCGGTTGGCACGACAGCGCCGGGGTGTCGCGCATCGCTGCCGGGGGATTCTTGGAACTTCGCGAATACGAACTGATGGCCAGGGACGAAGCGGTGCACCCATGGTTCATCGCGACCCGCGGCATCATCCGGGACTGCTTCAAGAAAGCCGGGGTCACCCCGGAAAGTCGGGTTCTTGACGTCGGTTGCGCCACTGGCGGCACCATGAAGACACTTGCCGGCACGGCCCGGTTTGTCGGCCTGGATTCCAGCCCGGTTGCCGCCCGGCTGGCCAGGGAACTGTCCGGGGCCGAGGTCGTGATGGCCGACGCCACCAGGATGCCGTTCGATTCGGCGTCGTTCGACGCGGTGGTCGCGTGTCACATTCTCGAACACATCGATGACCACGACGCGGCCGTTTCGGAAATCCATCGCGTCCTGAAGCCGGGATGCCCGCTGATCGCGCTGGTCCCCTGCCACCAGTTCATGTACAATCAGCACGACCGCTCGCTTCACCACGTCCGTCGCTATTCACGCGCCGAATTCCTCGACCTGCTGCGGCGAAACGGCTTTGAAACGGAAAAGGTCGCCTGGACAAACTCCCTGGTTTTCCCGGCGACCGTGATGACGAGGCTGATTTCCCGGATCGGACCGAAGGGCGCCTCGACAGGCCGTGGCAGCGACACCACACATCGACTCGGGCCGCTCCTGCCCCTGTTGAACGCGGTTACCGGTGCCGAACGCATCCTGACCAGGGGCGCCTGGCAGCCTTTCGGGGTCGGCCTGATGGTGATCGCCCGCCGCCGCGGTGCATAGTTATTTGATACATCAGGCGCCCTGGATTATGCTTCCGCTCATATTTTCATGATGCCAGCCCGGCGAGGTGACGCGATGGACATCGACAAACGCAGGTCAGCGCGATACCACACGCGCGTTTTCTGTGTTTTCAATAACGACCTGAACCTCGACGAAACCGAAGTGCTCATGCTCAACATGAATTCCGGCGGAGCCTATGTAAAAACCGACGATCCCGCCCCTCCCGGAACCCCCGTCACGCTTCGCATTTACCTCGATTCGGACGGCGAACCGCTTTCGGTCGGGGCGGAGGTGGTCTGGTGGAGGACGCAGGGAAAGGAAGGCGAGGCCGGCATGGGGGTAAAGTTCGAGAGGGTTGATTCCTGTGATCTGGAAGCGATAAAGACATACCTGGCCGGACTGATTGAGGGCGAACTGTTCCGATAAGCTCCCCAGGGCCGGACGCGACCGTCCGGACTATTTCCCCACGCAGAATTTCAGGAATATGCGATCCAGGACCTCTTCCGTGATCCGGCTGCCCGTTATTTCACCGAGCGCCTGTACCGCGTCCCTGATAAAACCTGCCACGACCTCCGGCGGCGCGCCCTCCGTCAGCGCCCCCGCGGCCGCCGCAAGATTCCACCGTGATTCGCGAAGGGCGCCCGTCTGTCTTTCGCCGGCGACAGTCGCGGCCACGCCGGCCCCGGAACGGACTGCCCCCGACGCCTGTGAAGAAATAAATTCCAACAGTTCGGCAACCCCGCGCCCTTCCCTGGCGCTGACAACAAACAGCCTGATGCCGCCCGGCCCGGCCGCGGCGGTGACGACCGGCGCGAGATCCGCCTTTGAAAGAACCACCGCGTGAATCCGGCCCGTGTCGTGTGCCGCATCATCAAGCGCGGCGAGGATTGCTTCCTGCGAACCGCACTCGGCGACATACAGGACAAGGTCGGCGTCCGCGGCGGCCTGCAGCGCCCGCCTGACGCCCTCGGCCTCGACGCGGCCATCGGTTTCCCTTATCCCGGCCGTGTCGAAAAGCAGACAGGGAACGCCGGCCAGGACCATGGACTCCGAAATCACGTCCCGGGTTGTTCCCGGTTCGTCATGAACAATGGCGACCTCCCGGCCGGCCAGGACGTTGAAAAGTGTGGATTTTCCGACGTTGGGGGCACCTGAAAGGACCACCCGGAATCCCGACACGGCGGGACGGACGGAACGGGCGTCCCTGATCCAGCCATCCATCACCCCCGCGCACGCCGCCAGTCTTTCGCCCAGTCCGGACAGGTCGACGTACAGTTCGTCGCTTTCGTCGAAGTCGAGCGAGGCCTCGCAGTCCGCAAGCATGTCGAGGAGATCCGAGGACATGGCCAGTATTCGCGCGGATGCCCTACCCTCAAGCGCCTGCAGGGCCACGTCGACCGCGGACTCGCCGGAACTGTCGACGAGCAGCGCGACCGCCTCGGCCTGGACCAGATCCATCCTGCCGTTGGCGACCGCCCGCCGCGTAAAATCACCTGGTCCGGCGTGCACGGCACCGAGGTCGACGCATGCGCCGACGATCGAATCGACAATCACGGGACCGCCATGGCAGAAGATCTCCGCCGACTCCTCCCCGGTGAAGGACGAGCCGTCCGGATATAGTACGACCATGGACTGGTCAAGCACGCGGCCGGTCGAAGGGTGCCGGAGCCAGACAAGCCTCAGGCGCCGGTCGCTTTCAAGGGGCTTCCCGCACAGATGCCCGATGATCGCGGCCGAACCCGTCCCTGAAAGCCTTACAACGGCCACGGCACAGCGACCCGCCCCGGAAGCCGGCGCCACAATCACGTCCGAAGATGTTCTGCTCAACGAAATCCCCCGAATGGCCGCGGTGGACCCGCCACCCTGACGGAAGGATATCAGAACGGCCGATCAATGCGGGTTCGTTTGATATATCCAATTCTGTTAGAATTGCCCGACGAACCGACTTCCGGACAGGACATTCGCATGCAATCGAGAATCAGAATCATGCTGCTCGCGGCGCTGACCGTGGCGGGCTGCACGCAGTTTACGCCGCCGACCGACGACGGACGCGACGACTGCCGTTCCGGGTGCCCGGATGGCTGGACCTGCGGCGACGAGGGTTGTGTTCAGCCGGTCGACACGTTCACGCCGGACACACACATGGACGCCTTCGAGATCAGGGATACGCCGGCCGGTGACGCATCGGACGCTGTCGACACTACGCCGGATGATGGACGCGACACGGAGGTCCAGGACGCCGCCGGGGATATCCACGACGACGTCAGGGACGCCCTTGATGCCGCGGACGTTCCCAATCTGCCGCCGACCGGAAAGTTGTGTGAATCGGACGACGACTGCGACGGCGCGGCCTGCGTGGTGCTGGTATCGAACGGGGAATCCGTAAAGAAAGTCTGTACCGGCGAATGCGGGATCACCTGCCCGGTCGGAACCAGGTGTGTGAACTTCGGCGCGGACGAAACGGGATTCGTCGCCCGCTGCGAACCATTTGCGAACGGGCTCTGCTACCCGTGCGCGACCAACTCGGACTGCCTGATCACCGGCGCCCAGTGCCTCGCTATGCCGGGGGGCGGCAGGTTCTGCACGGTCCCGTGCGAAGGCGTGGACAGCAGGTGCCCGTACGGATTCGAATGCAAGGTCATCGACGACGACACCATTCTTCCCGAGTGGCGGGCCCAGTGCCAACCGGCATCGGGCGGCTGTGACTGTGTCAACGATCTCGCCCAGGCGCTCCTGCCGTGCGAAATCGTCAATGAAACCGGTACCTGCACCGGTAACATGACCTGCTACCCCGAGGTCGGATGGATGGCCTGCACGTCCGCCTGGCCGATGGCCGACGTCTGCGACGGGGCCGACAACGACTGCGACGGCAGGACCGATGAAGACTTCCACTTCTCCGATTTTGACGGCACGGTTCGCGACATCGGGCAGGTGTGCGGTACCGGCGTCTGCGCCGGGGGCAGGGTCGTGTGCCTGGGAACGGCCGGCGCGACCTGTGATTCGTCCTACCTCGCAACCACGGAAAACTGCGGCGCCGGGTCCGGCAACGGACGTGACGACGACTGCGACGGCCAGACGGACGAGGACTGCACCGTGGCCGACATGGACGGCGACGGGATCCGCCCGGAGGACGGCGACTGCAACGACCACGACGCGGCATTTTATCCGGGTGCGGCGGAGCCCTGCTGTCCCGCTTCCTACATGAACACGGCGGCCGCCATCGAAGCGTGCGACCTTGACTGCAGCGGCGGATACACGACGTGCGACTTAAACGACATTGACTCGGACGGATACCCGAATCCGTCCCCGATCCCGACGATGCGCGACTGTGACGACAGCAACCCGGCGGTTCATCCGGGGGCGCCGGAAGTGTGCGACGACGGCATCGACAACGATTGCCTGGGCGACGGCGATCTCCACTGCTGCTACGCGGACTCCGAACCGGGGTGCGCCGGCCCGTTTGACAATGACGGCGACCACTACGTCGGCGCCATGGACTGCAACGACAACTTCGCCGGCGTCAATCCGGGCGCCCTTGAAACATGCGACTTCGTCGACAACGACTGCGACGGCATAACGGACGACGGCAATCCGGGCGGCTGGGCGGCCAGTCCGACCGACCCCGGCGAGGTGATCATGGTCGAAGGCGGCACGGTGTGTGGAAACAACACCGGCGAATGCCGCTCCGGCGTGTGGGTCTGCGTGCACTATGAATCGACGGTCAAGCTCGAGTGCGTCGGCGGCAGGGTCGCCACCGAGGAACAGTGCGACGACCTTGACAACGACTGCGACGGGGACACCGACGAGGACTTCCCCGGAAAGGGACAGCCGTGCGACAGCGACGACCTCGACCTGTGTGCCAGGGGTGCGACCACGTGCAACATGGCCGGCACCGATGTTGAATGCTTCGAGGACTTCGCCGTGGCCGACCAGGTCGAAACATGCGGCGACGGCATCGACCAGGACTGCAACGGACAAACCGACGATCTCTGCTTCCCGCAGGATCTGGACGGGGACGGCTACCTCCCCCCGGACGACTGCGACGACACGCGCGCCGAAATCAGGCCATGGGCACTGGAACCGTGCTGCGACTTCTACATGAGCAAGGAAGAAGCGCTTGAGGCCTGCGACTGGGACTGCAACGGCATCACGGCACGCTGCAATCCTGTTGACCGCGACTTCGACGGTGCTTTCGACATGGCCGAGGGCGGAAGCGACTGCAACGACACCAATCCGAAGATTTACCCCGGCGCCCCTGAAAGGTGCGGCGACGGCATCGACCAGGACTGCTTCGACGGGGATCTCGTGTGTTCGGAGGTCGTGGACCGCGACAGCGACGGCGTGCCGTCATATTCCGACTGCAACGACAACAACGCCTTCGTATACCCGTGGGCGGAAGAACTCTGCAACGACGTGGACGACGACTGCGACGGCAGGACGGACGAGGGCAACCCCGGAGCCGATCCGCTGGTGGTATGCGGCACGGACGTCGGAATCTGCAGGACCGGCATCGAAACGTGCGTGCACCCGGTCGGCGGCGAACCGTCGATCATGTGCGTGCCGCAGGTGAGCCCGCAGAAGGAAATCTGCGACGCCCTGGACAACAACTGCAACGGCCGCACCGACGAAATATTCCGCGATCTCGGCCTCCCGTGCGACGGTCCCGACAGCGACATGTGCGAAAACGGACGCTACGAATGCACCGGTGACGGAACCGCCACGATGTGCGGACCCGAACTGGTCGAAAATCTTGTCGAAGTTTGCGACGGCCTGGACAACGACTGCGACGGCGAAACCGACGAGGACTTCCGGCACGAGGGCCTTGCGATCGGCGCGGACTGCGAGGGCTGGGGCCTCTGCGGCCCGGGAATCGTGACGTGCAGCGTCGACGGGGTCCGCGCCACGTGTTCCACCAACTGGGACGGGCCGGCCACGCAGGCGGTCCCCGAGCAGTGCGACGCGCTGGACAACGACTGCGACAACGCGGTCGACGACGGCATGATCTGGTACGGACTGCCCCTGGGCAGCCTGTGCCGCGGCGTCGGCGAATGCGGTGTCGGCCACGTCGAATGCAACCCCGAAACCCTCAGGGCCGTCTGCTCGACCAACCCTGACGGCTCCAACCCGCGCCCGACGCGGGAATGGTGCAACGGCCTCGACGACGACTGCGACGGACACGCCGACAACGGCCTGGTGTCCACGGAATGGGACTGCCTGCGGGCCGGCGTCTGCCACGGCGTGATCATCCCCGCCCAGTGCGAAAACGCACTGTGGGATTGCGATTACAGCGTGGTTACCGGCTACCAGGCGACCGAGATATCCTGTGACGACCGCGACAACGACTGCGATGGGGCGACGGACGAGGAATTCGGCAAGGGCGAGGCCTGCGACGGTCCCGATTACGATAAGTGCCCGAACGGCCGGCTGGTCTGCAAGGTGGACGGCACGGGCGTGGCATGCGGCGCCGAAACCATTGAAAACATTACCGAAAGCTGCAACAGAAAGGACGACGACTGCGACGGCAGGACCGACGAGGATTTCCCGGTTGGCGAACTCTGCGACGGCCCTGATAACGACCTGTGCAGGAACGGCTCATTCACATGTTCGGTCGATGGAACTGGAACGGTCTGCAACAACGAATGGCTGACCAACATCCCGGAAACCTGCAACAGCGTCGACGACGACTGCGACGGGACCACCGACGAGGGCTTCGGCGTCGGCGAGCCCTGCGACAGCGCGGACGAAGACCTGTGTGAATTCGGACACATGGTCTGCAACGCCACCCATGACGGCGTCCAGTGTTTCGAAGACCCGACGACCCATCCGACAGACGAATCCTGCAACGACTTTGACGACAACTGCAACGGGACTACCGACGAGGGCTTCGACTACGGCGGCACCGCCACCGGCGGGCTCTGCGACGGCGTCGGCGAATGCGGCAACGGGATCGTCGTGTGCAACCCGACCGGTCTTGCGGCCACCTGCTCCACCAACCCGGACGGCACAGCGTCGGAGGCGGTCGCCGAACTGTGCGATAGCCTCGACAACGATTGCGACGGACTGACCGACGAAGGTCTGACCTGGCGGGGACTGTCAATGGGCGCGCCGTGCGTGGCCGACGGCAACTGCGCCGGCGGCACGGTCGTATGTTCGCCCACCGACCTGGTGGCGACATGCTCGACGATGCCGAACGGCACCGAACCGGGCTCGACGACGGAAAAATGCGACGGCGTCGACAACGACTGCGACGGCTACACCGACGAGGACCTGGCGAAGGACATTTCGGGATGCCGTACCCAGGGCATATGCCTGGCCGCCCTCGTGGACGCTGACTGCGGCGGCGCTTCCGGGTGGGTCTGCGACTATTCCGGGGTCGCGGGTTACCAGTCCGGTAGCGAAACTTCCTGCGACGGCGTCGACAACAACTGCGACGGGTCCACGGACGAGGCCTGGGCCATCGGCACGGCCTGCGACGGATCGGACGCGGACTTCTGCGCGAACGGCATCAAGGTGTGCAATGCAGCCCTGACGGGATGGCAGTGCAGCGAAACTTCGCCCAACATCGTGGAAAGCTGCGGGGACGGGACAGACAACGACTGCGACGGATCGACCGACGAAGAGGGTTCGTCCGGGTGTGTTCCGTACTTCTTCAGCGGCGACGGCGACGCGTTCGGTACGGGAAACAGCCGCTGCCTGTGCTTCTCCGGCCAGGTTACCGGGTTCATCGCGCTGGACGGCGGCGACTGCAACGACACGGTCAACACCATCTATCCGGGGGCGAAGGAACTCTGCAACATCAAGGACGACGACTGCGACGGATTCACCGACGAGGAGCCGGAATTCACCAACCTGGGCGGCCAGTGCGACTCGGGCGATCCGGACACCTGCGCGAACGGGTACTGGACATGTTCCGCGGACAAACTCAGCCTCGTGTGCTCCGACGACTACAACAGCGCCGAACTCTGCAACGCCAGGGACGACGACTGTGACGGCTCAACCGACGAAGAATGGGCCGTCGGCCAGCCTTGCGACGGTGACGACGCCGACCTTTGCCAGAACAGCACCTGGACTTGCAAGCCTGACGGCAGCGCCGCCGTCTGCCTGGAAACGTTCCACCCGACCGAGCGATGCAACAGCGTCGACGACGACTGCGATGGATTTGTCGACGAAACGTACACGACACTCGGGCAGGCCTGCGACGGATCCGATGCCGACACATGCGCCAATGGTTTCTACACGTGCAAGACAAACGGCTCCGGCGTCGAGTGTGTCAACGAATCCACGACCTGGCCTTCCGGGGTCGAATACTGCGACGGGTTCGACAACAACTGCAACGGTTCCGCGGACGAAACATGGTCGTCGACACGCCTGAAACGCTGCGACACGTCCGACACCGACACCTGCCGCACCGGTATCAACAGCTGCAACGTGTCACAGAACGGCGTGGAATGCATCGGCGACGTCGTTTGCGCCCCCGGCGCCACCTGTACCGCCGACACGTCGGAATACGTCGCCGACCAATGCCTGTGCGGAAACCCACCGAAGGAATGTTCCAGGACGCAGGGCTCGACGTGCACCGGCGGCGTCTGCCTCTGTGGAACGGGGGCGGCCTGCACCGGCGCGAAGCAGTGTCTTTCCGATGGACTGGGCGGGTATTCCTGCCAGTGAACCCTTGGACGGCAGGACAAAACAGATGCATCCCGGCAAGACAATCACCCTGACGATACTGGCGCTGCTGCTGCTTGGCGGCTGCTCGCGAAAACCGCCGAAGCCCTTCGGCCTCGACGAACCGCGCACCGCGATGCCGGCGCTCGACAGCCCGGACATCAACAGGGCGCTGGCGCTTATGCCGGAGGGACTGGCGGGGCGCTGTCCGGCCGCACCCGGAAGCTTTAAGGCAGGCATCGAACGCAGGATTTCGATGCGATCGACATCGCTTGCCAGGACCGACATCACCAGCGTGATCGGGCTTGCCGTTTCCATCGGCGAAACGTCCCCGGGCGATCCGGGATTCGTGACTCCGATGAAGATTGACGGCGTCAGCGCAACCGTGACCGCGCTTTTGAACCAGGACGAGGCGGGCAGGTTGCTGAAGGAATCGCTTGAGGAACTGTCGTTTGACTTTGTCGCCCTTCCCGGCTTCAGGGGTGAGCTGCGTTCCACGGCCGACATACCGCCTGAAGTCACGGACACGCTGATTCCAATGCTGCCCGTGCTGCCCGGAATCGACACAATGCGCGCGGGCGCCTGGGAATATTCAAGATCCCGGGAATTCCTGCTGCCGGGTGGCGGCGCCGGCCTTGAGTCGATGCAGGGAACCGGACGCGTCGCCGGGGTTTCTTCCGACCGGGCCATCGTCCTTTTCGACTGGAAATCGAAACTTTCCGGGTCATCGACGTCGGACGGGGTTGGCGGACGGGTCACCGGCGGGTCGGGCGTCGGGAGGGTCGTGTGCAGGTTCGATGCGTCAGGCCTGGACTCGTGCGAAATGTCAGAATCCCGGACCAATTCGATTACCCTGTCATCGCCCGGCGCCAGGCCGAGGCTGCTTGAACAGAAGGTGTCGGTCGATTCGACCTTCGCCAGACAGCCGTGAGGTCATAAGATGTCAATCGGCCCGGCCTGGAAGACCATACTTCGCGAACATGTCCGCGTTCACGGCGGACGCATGACCCAGCGTCGGATGCAGATTGCCGAAGTCTTCTTTTCCTTGCGCGGGCACCCCGGGATTGAGGCCCTGTCCGCCGAGGTCAGTAACAGATACCCCGGAACCGGGGACGCGACAGTCTATCGGACCATGAAGCTCCTGTGCGAAGCCGGGCTTGCGGAAGAACGCCAGTTCGGCGAGGGTTTTTCCAGGTTTGAGCCGACCATCGCGCCGGGTGGCAGGACCGGTCACCACGACCACCTGATCTGCCTCGAGTGCGGCTCAATCATCGAATTCGGTGATCCCGAAATCGAGGCGCTCCAGGACCGGGCCGCGGATCGGCACGGTTTCGAAATCCGCAGCCACCGCCTGGAGATATACGGCGTGTGTTCCAGGTGCAGGGCGCCCCAGACCGCCGGCTGAGCCTTGTCCCGCGGCGATGATGGGACGGCCCCCTGAAAGCCTTGACAATGCCCTGACGGGCGTGGAGAATCGCCCTGTTCTTTGCAGCGCGGGATTAACTCAGTGGTAGAGTGACAGCTTCCCAAGCTGTACGTCGCGGGTTCGACTCCCGTATCCCGCTCAAATCGAAATAATCGTTTCCTGCCCAGCCTGAATCGGTGTGGTGTTCCCCGTCGTTGACTATTGCACCGCGACAATGTTGAATTGTCCCTGATCGGCGCGCTTGTGCGACGTATTCCCGGGGCACCGAGCCCCATGCTTTTCCGGAGGCTCCATGAAACTCTCCCCGGCACGCGCTTTTCCGGCCCTCTGCCTTTTCCTGGCGGCATCCGCCTGCGCGGGTTCGCCCGCACCCGAAGACACGGCCGATGAAGACATTATCACCGCCGACACCCTGCTGGATGTCACGCCAGGCGACCTCGCGGCGGATGCGGTCCGGGACGTCGAACCGTCCGACACGACCGATGTGACCGCCGACGCGACTGACGACGCAGGCGGGGACAACGGGGCGGGCGACGTGTCCGACGAACTCGAACAGGTGGAATTCACACCGCCGCCCTGCGGGCAGCCCTCGACCGGATGGCTTGGCCTGATCCCGGGACCGGGGCAGGAAGGTTACGACAGCGATCTGGAGGCGAAGGCGGTCCGGATCGAAAGGGCGCACCAGATATTCGTGACGGCCGGCCTGGACGTGAACAAGGACATCAGCATCGCGCTTGCGAATACGGAAGACCGCGATACCGTGGCCGAATTCCTGTCCACGTCGGACTCTTGGGATTTTGAGGCATTTTCCGGCAGGACCCCGCTGGACGTGATCACCACCAACCACAAGGTGGCCGGGCTGTATGCCGGCGTCGGAATCGCCGCCAACGCCTACCGTTACGGCGTGCTGCGCAACCAGGGGTATCCCTGCGAAGAGGTTGAAAGGGCCCGCGGTTACCTGCTGGCATCGCTGGACGCGCTTCATCTGGCACAGGAAATCACCGGGACCGACGGCGTCATCGTGCGTGGATTCCAGCGAAACGACATCCCCCACAACGACGTGACGACTGTCCCGCTGTTCGACGGGGAGGGAAATCCCCTGCCGGAAGGACCGAAGAACAACGGCACCTGGCGCGATGACCAGTCCGGGAATTACCCGAACTATTCGTGGGAAGATTCGGTCAGCCGCGACATGTACATCGGCTGGGTGACCGCCCAGGCGGCCGCCTGGGAAGTAATGAAGGACGATGAAACGATCCCGCAGACGTACAAGGATCGTCTCAAGGCGGACGTGCTGCTGCTGGCGAAGGAATTGATGAAGGTCCGTTGTCACGAGGAATGGGCGCCGGACTGCTACGATCTTGAAATTCCCGATGCCGACGGGCGTATCACGCTTCACGGCTGGATCAACCCGCAGAATTTCGACGGACAGTTCTACATCCCTGGGGGCGAAAACGGCTTCCATGCGGTGATGGCCCTCGGCGTCGTGGCGGCATTCGCGTACATCACCGAAGATCCCGAAGTGCTGGCTTACCTTAATGAAGACCTGATCGCTGCGCGCGAATTCCCCCGCATCATCGCCGAGCACGGATGGGAATTCGTGGACATGGGGATTAAATCCAACTACTCGAACTACAACATGGCATACGCCGGCCTGTGGCTGTGCATGCGCTACCTGGAAGACATGGATGCCCGACAGACCGTCGGAGAATCCATCGGACCGGTCTTCTACGACCGTCCGGATCAGCCCAGGCAGGCCGCCGAAATCGGGTACAGCTACTACGATTTCATTTATGCGGCGGGGGACGCCGGCTTCCATGCCTGGGGCCACGCTTCATGTGATGTCGATGAAACCGCGGTTTCAAGCGGGCTGAAGACCCTGAACGACTACCACGACGCACCTTACTGGGACCACGGCGTCAACCTCTGCCCGGACGCGGTCTGCACCCCGGAGGAACCGGAAGTGGCGTCGCCCGACTGTGATCCGGCTGACGGAGTGCACTTCACCGTGCTCGGATGCGTCGGGAGGAACGGCGACCTGATTACCGGGGAACCGATTCCAATGAGCCTGCTCGGGCCGTCGAATTATCACTGGAGGTCAAATCCGTACAAACCGAACCGCGACGGGGACGGGTCTGCGCTGCTTCCGTCGGTCGATTTCCGCATAGCATACTGGATGGGCCGGTGGGCTCGACGCTGACAGCGCACCGCGTCATTTGAAAGCCTGAAAAACCCCGCATTCTCAATTTGTTTCGGCAGCATCTTTCTGATAATCTCGTCGCGTCCGAATCAGTGCGGCTCTCAATCTGTCTGGAGTGAAGGATGGAAGCTAACACCAATCTTCCCGGCATCGGGGACAGGCTTGCTAATCGTTACAGGATCATGTTCGGCCGGGGTGCCGGACCTTCCGGCGCGGTGTTCAAGGCGCTCGACCTCGAAAACGACCTGTCGGTAGCGCTGAAGGTATTCAACGCCGCCTATTTTGAAGGGCCTTTCGCGGCAATGAACATCGCGCGGCTTTCACGCGCGACCGAAATTGAAGACCCGAATATCGTAAAGGTTTACGACTTCGTGTCCTCCGAAGGTCGTCACTTCGTCACGGCCCAGCTCGTCGAAGGTCTTTCGCTGCGCGCGGTGCTGGACCTTCATGACGAAGGCGGGGAACACTTCCCGGTACCCAAGCTGAAAAGCTTCGGCGAGCGGATGCTCAACGGCGTCAGGGCTTTCCACCGGAAGGGCCTGGTCCACGGCAACATCAAGCCGGAAAACTTCTTCGTGCTTCCGGACAGGCTCGCGCTGTCGGATCCGTGGCACCTGGTCGACCGCAAGCTGCGCGACGGTGAACACATCCCGGTATCCGATTACTACCGCGCACCGGAGCAGCTTACCGACCCGACGATCGAAATCCCGCAAAGCGACATGTACGCGGTCGGCCTGATCCTGGGCGAACTCATCGCGATCAGCCCGGTCAAGCCCGGCCTTGCGCTTTCGACGCAGGTCCCGCGCCTGACCAAGCGTTTCGACGAACTGTTTGTCACCGCCACGGCGCTGGACCCGAACGAACGCTTTGACTCGGTTGAATCCTTCGCCACCTGCATGCGCGAAGCATTTTCGAATGTACAGAAGGAAGGACTGTGGGTCCGCAGGATGCATGAAACCGGGTCGTTCCGGGCAATCAGGCTTCCTTCCGCAGAAGGTCCCGAGGTCGAACCACTGGCGGAAATGCCGGTCGAATCACTGATCCCCGAAAAGAAGAAGGCACCCGCCGCCGACGGCGACCTGATGGACTTCGCCGAGCCGGTACGGGAGCCCGTGGATGAATTTGCCGACGACGGGTACGAACAGGCCGCCGAAGCGATGCCCGAAATACCCGAACCCGAACAGGTTATGCCCGAGGCCGACGACGAAGGCGTCGTGACGTTCGAATCGGTGACGAAGCGCGAAGATCGAAACACCTCCCCGATTGGCGGGGCGCCCAAATCCAAGGGCGGCAAGGCCAGGAAGGCCGTCAGGCCGACTGCTCCCCAGCCCGTACCGGCGCCCGTGCCCCAGCCCGCCAGGACGGTAACCCAGCCGCAGCGTCCGTTGCAGCCTCCCGCCCCCCCCAGGGCGTCCCAGTCCTTCAGGGCCGCGCCGCCGCCGGTTCCTCCGTCGCGCGGCGGGAAGAAGCCTGTCGGCCTGATATTGCTGGGGCTGCTGATTCTGGTCCTTGTGGTGGGGACTGCCGTTGTTCTGACCCGCGGCAGGGCTCAGAAGACGCTGCAGGGCGAACCGGCGGTTGCCGCGGCACCGGCCACGACACCGGCCACGACACCGGTCACCGCACCGGCGCCTGCTCCTGTTCCTGTCCCTGCACCTGCTGCTGAACCTGCCCCGGCACCCGCTCCGGTGGCGGCGCCCGCCCCCGCACCTGTTCCTGTCCCTGTTCCTGTCCCTGAACCTGTCCCTGTCCCCGAACCACCGAAGCCCGCGAAGATGGCCGACATGCTGATGTGCGGATCTTCGGCCCAGGTCCTGATCGTCACCGATCCGAATGCCCTTAACGGCTCCGGAAGGAAGCCGTCGGACGTGGCGTTCTGCGTCGACAAGCAGGAATACATGGAGGGCGGCAAGCCGGTTGGCGGCATGAACCTGGCAAAGGCGAAGTCGCTTTGCAAGAAGGCCGGCAAGACGGTCTGCTCCGCGAAGCAGTGGCAGGGCGCGTGCGAAAGCGGGAAGGCCGGACTGCAGAACATGGTCGGCGGATACTGGGAATGGGCGCTGGACGGCAGGCTGCATGGCGGCGATTCCGGTAGTGAAGGTCCCACCTGCGCCAGCAGCGACAAGCGTTTCTCCCCGAAAACGACCGATGGAACACGCTGCTGCGGCGCCCCCGAATACAAACTCTGAAAATCTGGCACAATACGCCCCGGGGAAACGGCCCGGAACGCCTGCCCCTTATTACAACTGAGGGAGACAACCTGTGATTGACAGATATTCAACCCCCCGGATGCGGGAAGTCTGGTCGTCCGGCTGGCGCTGGAACAAATTCCTCGACGTCGAACTGGCATACCTGGAGGCCCTGGAGGCCGCGGGCATAGCCCCGGCTGGCAACGCCGAACACATAAGGGCGTCGGTCGTCATGAATCCGGAACGTATCGACGAACTGGAAGCGACGCTGCGACATGACGTAATCGCCTTCCTGACACATGTGGAAGAACAGGCCGGCGACGTGACTCGCTTCGTCCACTTCGGCCTGACATCCTCCGACATGCTCGACACCGTTTCGGCGATCCAGATGGTCCAGGCGTGCGCGTATGTGCGCGAAGAACTGGCCGGCCTGGAAAAGGCGCTGATGGCGCAGGCCGAAGCGAACCGGAAGACCCCGATGGTCGGACGGACGCACGGCATGCACGCGGAAGCCACGTCGTTCGGCCTGATCCTGCTGGGCTGGCGCGAAATGGTGGTCCGCGCGATCCGCCGCTTCGACGAGGCGGTCGACGGAATCCGGGTCGGCAAACTGGCCGGCGCGGTCGGCAACCTGGCGTTCGGCGATCCCGAAAGGGAAGCGGCGGTGCTCGCGCGGTTCGGACTGAAACCGGAAACGGCGGCGACCCAGATCGTCGCGCGGGACCGTTATGCGGCCCTGTTTACGGCAATGGCGGTCGCGGGCAGCGTGATCGACCACATCGCGCTCAACATCAGGCACCTGCAGCGCACCGAGGTGGGCGAGGCCCAGGAGCCGTTCTCCGGCAAGCAACGCGGCAGTTCCGCCATGCCCCACAAGAAGAACCCGATCGGTTGCGAAAACGTATGCGGCCAGGCCCGCCTTCTGCGCGGATACGCGCTGGCCGCCCTGGAAGACGTGGCCCTGTGGCATGAACGCGACATCAGCCATTCAAGCGTCGAACGCGTCATCGGCCCGGACGCGACCGCGACACTGGAATACATCGCGAAGCGCCTTGCCGGAATCGTGGGCGGCCTTGTCGTTCACGGGGACCGGATGCTGAAGAACCTGGAAAGCTCCGGCGGGGTGATCAATTCGGAAGGCGTGCTGCTTGCGCTCGTCCAGTCCGGACTGAAGCGCCAGGAGGCCTACGGGCTGGTCCAGCGTGCGGCGATGAAATATTTCAACGGCGAAGGGACCTTCAGGGACAACCTGGCCGCCGACCCGGAAGTCTCGACGCGCCTGACAGTCGCGCAGATCGACGCCTGCTTCAGCATCGAACACCATCTGCGCTGGGTGGATGCAATATTCGCGCGCAGATCCGAAGCCCTCTGATTTTCAGGTGGCCGCTTCAGCGACGGCCGCCGCGTCACACTCACCCAGCGAATCCTGTAGGATCCTGACCAGTTCGCCGTCGAGCTTGCCGGTCAGCACCATGCCGTCGATTACCGACATCGTCTGTTCCAGAGGCATGCGCCCACGGTAAGGCCGGTCCTGCCGGAGGGCCTGAAAGACGTCCGCGACCGCGACGATCCTGGATTCAAGTGCCAGTTCGGACCCCCGGATACCGAAGGGATGGCCGCCGCCGTCAACGCATTCGTGGTGGAAGGCCGCCCACCTCGATATTTCTTCAAACCCCTCGATTCGGCTCAATATCTGCCAGGTATCGAAGGCATGCCTGACCATGGTGCACCGTTCGCCGACATCAAGCCCGCCCTTTTTATCCAGCACCGCGTCAGGCACACGCAGCTTGCCGATGTCGTGCAGCAGCGCGGCGACGCCGACCAGGCGCGCCCTGTCGTCGTCAAGTCCGGCGGCCACGGAAAGGATGCGTGCCACCGCGGCGACCCTGTGACTGTGGCTGGCCGTGAAGGGGCTCTTGGCGTCGACAATCGTCGCGAACATCGACCCGAGCGACTCAAGTTCGTCAAGCGTCAGCGTCATGGGATGCGAGTCCCAGAACTGACGACCGATCCAGGCGGTCAGTGCCCTGGGTTCGCGGGTCAGCCAGAATTCTTCGTGAAGCGCGGCTTCAAGCAGGGCCTGGCCGACATCAACCCTGAATCGAGTGCCCAGGTTATCCCTGACGATTCCGCAGATCCGTTCACGGACCATCAGCACGTCGCCGCCTTCGGCCACCGCAAGCACGTCCACGCGATCCGCCAGGTAGATCAGGTTGGCCATGGTCTTCTGGCGATCGGTCAAATCCAGTTTTTCAAGGTCGATGGCATGGGTGTGGTGCCGCCTGATCAACGGGGCGAGGTGGGCCAGGGGCCTGAACTTCAACACCAGGGCGGAGCCGCGTTCACAGTGTGCGTCCTCCCCGTCCCAGTCCAGTCCGGAAGCAAGGTCGCCGTGTTCGCGCGTGGAAGAAACGCCGCAATCGTGCAGCAGCCCCGCCAGCAGCAGCTCATCCTTGTCGGCAGGCGTCAGCCCGAGCACGTCCGCGGCCCTGACCGCCATGAAGGCGACCCGTTTCCCGTGTGCCTCGTCGTCCACGCCGACCAGATCCAGCGCGTCGGCAAGCACGTACACGACCCGGCGCAGATCGATCTTCATCGTCATGGAATACCTCCACCAGCGCGATGAACAAAGGATGTCACAGTGTCGATTCATCGGAAATATATCACCATCCGGCCGCGGAAGCCCCCGTTTTGCATGGCATCCGGGCAGGGTGGCGGACAAACCGCCGACGAACGCTGTTCCCGGCGGAAACGTCCAAATAATGGGCGACCCGGGACCTGTTTTCGGCTACAATCCGCCCGAGCGCGCGTCGCAGCGGGTTGGCCCCGCATGCGCCGGGCGTAAAAAATGGTTTAATCCCTTACACTTACGATCTGTCACAGGGGGCCTGGAATGGCTGAAAACGTCTTTAACGTGTCCGTGGTTGTCATGCCGAAATCCGAAATCCTCGACCCGCAGGGAAAGGCGATTATCGGGGCGCTCAAGAGCCTGGATTTCGCGGAAGTCCAGGACGCCAGAATCGGCAAGATGGTTCATCTGAAACTGTCCGGCGCAAGTCGCGACGCGGTTTATGCCCGCGCGACCCAGATGGCGAAGTCCCTGCTGTCCAACCCGGTCACCGAGGACTTCAAGGTCATCGTGGAATAGCGTTCGGGGCCGGGGCCATCTGGCATGCCAGGGTTTCCCGTTTTCATTCGCAGGAGACGCTCCAAATGAGATTCGCAATTCCGGTTTTCCCAGGTTCCAACTGCGACAAGGATTGCCTGCACGTCCTGGGCAACGTCCTGCAGCAGGATGCCTTCTTCGTGTTCCACAAGGAAAAGAAGCTGCCGCCGACCGACGCCGTCGTGCTCCCGGGCGGATTTTCCTACGGCGATTACCTCCGGTCCGGCGCCATTGCGCGTTTTTCGCCGATCATGGATGACGTTATCCGGTTCGCCGAAGCTGGCGGCATCGTGCTCGGGATCTGCAACGGCTTCCAGATCATGCTTGAAGCTGGCCTGCTTCCGGGCGCCATGCGGCTTAACACCTGCGGGCACTTCGTCTGCAAGGATGTGTGGCTGAGGGTGGAAAACGGCGAAACGATGCTGACCTGCAACGCCGGAAAGGGCGCGGTGCTCGGCATGCCGATCGCCCACGCGGAAGGCAATTACTACGCCCCGCCGGAAATGCTGAAGGAAATCGAGGATAACGGGCAGGTTCTGTTCCGTTACTGCGACATCGACGGCAACGTGACGCCCGAAGTTAATCCGAACGGAACGGCGAACAACATCGCCGGGATCATGAACCGGGAAGGCAACTGCTTCGGCATGATGCCCCATCCCGAGCGCGCCAGCGAATGCATCCTTGGCAGCGACCAGGGCCGCGTCCTTTTTGAATCGCTGATCAAGTCGTTCGGCGGCCGGACGCCGAAATGCGGATGCAGGGGGTAACCAGATGAACCAGCAGCTCAAGGATTTCGCGAAGGCAGGCGGACTGAACGACGAAGAAGTCGCCAAGATTCTTGGCTTCATCGGCCGCGACCCGACGATCGCCGAAATGGCGGCATTTTCCGCCATGTGGAACGAACACGTTTCGTACAAATCATCGCGCAAATACTTAAAGACGTTCCCGACACGCGGACCGCGAGTCCTTGTCGGCCCCGGTGAAAACGCCGGCGTGGTGGACGTCGGGGACGGCTGGGCGATTTCGTTCAAGATGGAATCGCACAACCACCCGTCATACATTGAACCGTTCCAGGGCGCCGCGACCGGCGTCGGCGGCATCCTGCGCGACATCTTCACGATGGGCGCGCGCCCGATCGCCAACATGGATTCCCTGCGCTTCGGGTCGCTTTCGCACCCGCGCACCCGGTACCTGATTGACGGCGTGGTCGCGGGCATCAGCTACTACGGCAACTGCATGGGCGTACCGACAATCGGCGGCGAACTGGTGTTCGACCCGACGTATGACGGCAACTGCCTGGTCAACGTGTTCACGCTGGGCGTCGTGCGCGCGGACGGCGTGTTCTACGGCAACGCTTCCGGCGTCGGCAACCCGGTCATCTACATGGGCGCCGCGACCGGTCGTGACGGCATGGGCGGCGCTTCGATGGCCTCGGCCGCGTTCGATGAAAAGGCCGCTGAAAAGCGCCCGACCGTCCAGGTCGGCGACGCGTTCACGGAAAAGGTCGTGCTTGAATGCACGCTGGAACTGATGAAGTCCGGCCTGGTGCTCGGCATCCAGGACATGGGCGCCGCGGGCCTGACCTGCTCGACGTTTGAAATGGCCGACCGCGCCAAGATGGGCATGAAGGTCGACCTGTCCAAGGTCCCGCAGCGCGCCGCGAACATGCTGCCGCAGGAAATCCTGCTGTCCGAATCGCAGGAACGCATGCTTCTTGTCTGCAAGCGCGGCAACGAAGAAGGCGTCCTGGACATCTGCCGCAAGTGGGACATCCCCGGCGCGGTCATCGGCGAAGTGACCGAAGGCCGCCAGATGGAAATGTACTGGAGCGGCGAAAAGGTCGTTGACCTGCCGATCAACCTGCTGACCGACGAGGCGCCGCTTTACGACCGCCCGTGGGCAGTGCCGGCGGACCTTGAAAAGCGCTGGGAACTTCCTGAATTCAAGATCGGGACAGACCTGAAGTCGGAATTCATGGTGCTGATCGACGACCCGTCGTTCAGGTCGAAGGCGCCCGTGTTCCAGAAATACGATCACATGGTCCAGGACCGCACGGTCGTCCGTCCCGGCGACGGCGACGCGGCCGTGATGCGCCTGCTTGAAGCCCCGTCGAACCGCGGCGTGGCCATGACGTCGGACGGCAACAGCCCGGCCTGCTGGCTGCACCCGTACAACGGCGCGTTCAACATCATCGCCGAGGCGTGCCTTAACCTGGCCTGCGTCGGTGCCCGCGGCATCGCGCTGACCGACTGCCTGAACTTCGGCAACCCGGAACGCCCCGATGTCATGTGGGAATTCAAGGAAGTCGTCGCCGGCCTGTCCGAAGCCTGCATCGCTTTCGACACCCCGGTCACGGGCGGCAACGTCAGCTTCTACAACGAAACGGCGGGCAATTCGATCCAGCCGACGCCGGTCGTCGGCGTGGTCGGCCTGGTCGAAGACGTCGCGCACACCGCCGGCAGCCTGTTTTTGAACGCCGGTGAAGCGATCGTCCTGCTGGGATGTGAAGACTTCCGGTTCGACGGTTCGCTGTACCTGCGCCGCAAGACCGGCAAGGTCGCCGGACAGGTGGTCAAGGCCGACGCGAAGCGCCATGCGGCCCTGTGCGAACTGATCGTCGCCGGCATCGAAAAGGGCATCGTCAGGACCGCCCACGACGTCAGCGAAGGCGGCCTGCTGTGGGCCGTCGCGGAAAGCGTGGCCGGCCACGGCGTGGGCGCGACGCTGGACAATGTCGTGCATGACGCCGCCGATCTGTTCGGCGAGGCGCCTTCGATGGCGTTCGTCACCGTGAAGGAAGCCGACCTGTCCTGCCTGACCGTGATGGCCGAAGAAGCCGGCGTCCAGGCCGTCCGCATCGGCACCACCGGCGGCGACACCCTGTCCGTCAAGAACCTGTTCGAAATCCCCGTCAAAGACATCGTGGCCGCCAGCAAGAAGCCTCTCTGAGATTACCGGTTCAGGATTTCCGAACGAAATGCGGCATGTCGAAGGGAATTTCCAGGGAGATTTCGACCAGGCCGGCGAACTGGCCGTCCTTCATCCAGGGGGTCTGATAAATCAGTTTCTTCACGCCGCTTTTTTCGATCGTGTAGGCGTTGGTGACTGGTTCGGCCAGCATCGACAGCAGCTTCGTCCGGGCTGGTTCGGGGTGGCAGTCGACAAGGGTTTTTCCGACCAGCGAATCGCCGCCATGCTTCGCGAAGGTGGCGGCCGACTTCGCGTTCATTTCGACGACCGTGCCTTCGGTATCGCACACCGTGATCGCGAAATTGACCCCGTCTTTCCAGTTATCCATGTTTCCCCCGTGATGTTCACGAAAGCCTTTCAACAACTATCCGCGTCAGGGCCTGCGAGCCGGCATGCCGGAACAGCGGCGCAAGGTCCAGGCGTGGCCCGCCTTCCAGGATTATGGCTGGAACAACGGCCGCCCCGTCGGCAGACCGCGAAACCACACGCACCGATTTCAGGACCCGCTTTTTCTGGTCCTTCGGCGCGATTTCAAACAGTCTGCCATCGTCGACGCGCCGCTCGATCGCGTTCAGCTTCAGGTCCGACAGATACGCGCGGACACGTCCGACAACTTCCTGTTCACCCGGATCGCCGGCCGGGATCACGCGGACGACGACATCCGCCATCGAAATGTCCTGCAGGGAATCAATCGGCACGACATCGCGACCGATTGCCGCGCCGAGCGTATCCCGGGCAAGGCCAAAAGCGTCGTCGGACAGACGCGGCGCCTCGCCCGGAACATCTTCGTCGATGCCGTAAAGCGCCAGAACGCATTCCCCGGTCATGCCCGCGACAAAGCGATCCCGCAGTTCGGGCGACGACCACATGGCCTCCTCGACCCGGAACAGCCTGCCGACAAGTTCAGGCTGGCTCGAAAGCACCTGGCCAAGCAGCCATGCCTTCAGGAATTCATGGCCGGCGCCTGAAAGCGCGTCCGGCAGGAACGCCCTGACGTACCTGGGCCTCATCCTGCGCTTTGACCTGATCAGGGCTGCCAGTTCGGCGACCTGGCGTGGGCCGACCGGGACGACCCGGTGGTCCAGCAGGTTCGCGGTTTCAGCTTCCGATTCGCAGGCGCCACAGCCCAGGCACTCGCCTTTCCCGGCCTCCAGACCGGACACGCACGTGCCACGTTCGATACGCGACATCGCGTCCGCGGCGCGACGTTCAAGTTCGCCCGCGCCAACGGGCGTCCGCAGGAAGTCGAGGGCCCACGGATACCCTTCGCCCTTGCGCCCGGCAAATGGCCCATCCAGCGCGGACTGGACAAACCCGCCGCCTTCCCTGATCGCCTTTTCAAGATGGCCTTTCAGCCTTGAATCGACAGTCCCGTCGAATGCCGCGCCGGCGGCCGCGGCCGATTCAAGCGCCCCGGCCATTTCATGCGGACCGAGCACCAGCATCTGGTCGACCACGTATTCGTCCCAGTCGGTCGCCAGGCGGAATTCGAAACCTGCCGCCTCGACCGTGCGCTTCAGCCGCCCAGCCATCGCGTCCAGGCGCGACCTGTCCAGGCAGAGCTCAAGGCCCCGAAGCGGCGTAAAAGGCATGCGAACCAGGTACCCGAATGAAAACACTACGCGCAGGCCGCGGTCGTTTCGGGCCCGCAGGGCCGACATGAACTGGCAGAAAGCGTCGAACCCGGCGAAATCCCCGTCGTCCTCGACACCCGCAAGTATGTAAAACAACTTCATTTCACGGACTTTTTCGCGGGCAAGCCGTTCCATCAGCCGCCGCAGGCAGCTTTCGGAAAGCCCCTTCGAATACAGCGCCCTCATGCCGTCCGAAATACCCTCGACGCCGATCGTGAAGCCGGTCTTTTCGGCGGCCAGCTCCATTTCCAGCAGGCCGGGCGTCGAAACAAGCAGGTCGGCCCTCTGGCTCATCATGTTGACGCGCTCAAAAAGCCGGTTCAGGCCGATGACGATTGCGCCGATGTCGGCGTGGGCGTTGAAGTTGAACGAATACAGTTCCAGCGTCCCGGCGCCGGTGTTCGCCGCCAGCCGCCGCGCCGCGGCCAGCACGGTGTCGACGTCTATCTCGCGGTAAGGCTTGTGTTCCCAGCCCTCGAAGCAGAACGTGCACGTCGAAGGGCACCCGAATGAAAGCTGGACCCGCGCGGTCGACGCTTCCTCGGTGTTCAGGACGGGATACCGGTCGACCAGAATGGGTTCCCCGTAGGTTGCCCGATACCGCGCTACCTGGACTTCATGGCCGGAAATGCTTCCCGCCGGCCAGAACGACCCGGTCGCCAGCGCGATTTGCCGGGCCCTTTCACCGGGCGCCTGCCCGCGGGATTCGGCAATCGCCCGCACCAGCCGATCGCCGCCGTCCTCACCCTCACCGAAAAATATCCCGTCCACGAACGAATCGCCGTCGGGGAATATCAGGGACTGCGATGCAAGCGCGTTCGAACCCCCCAGGATCATCAGGGGCCATGTCCCGCCGCCCGGCGCGGTGCCCTGCCTTCCGGACGCGCGGACGGGAATGCCCGAATTCATAAGCAGGATCGGCAGGTTGACCAACTCCGGGGCGTACGAGCACGAAAAAAGAACCGCGGAATAGTCGATGGCGCCGCGCCCCCCGAACACGCCGTGAAGAAAAGGCATGCCGGCCTGCAGAAGCGACTTTCTTTCAGTTGCCGACGGAAAGAACACGAAATCGATGAAGGCGCCGGGACCAAGCGTACGTCGCACCAGGTGGTGCAGGAACAGGTGGCCGGTCGAAGACGCCATGTCCCGCAGGGGTGAAAGCCGGACAATCAATACGTGCACGTCGGCTTCTTCCCACCCGGGATTGTCGGAAACCAGCGCCTGGCATGGCTCCAGCAGGCCGGCGGACTTCAGGCGCGGCGCCAGCGTTTCAAGCTGTTTAAGAGCTTCGCCCATCGCAATCCGGGTTTGAAGGGAATCGGGCCGACCGGACAGTCGGTGACCGACCGCATGATATCGGTGCCGACGGGCTTTGACAACGTCACGGCCGGACCGTCGATGCGGTTGTCAACCGCAGATGGCAGACTATGTGCTAATATTTTTCGGTTCCATAAAAAGGCAGCAAACCAACTGGATTTGCCGAGAGGCGACATGAAGAATCTGCCATGGCGTCTATCCGCTGTTCTGATACTGCTGGTGGCCTGCGACCCCGGGGCGCCACCTGAAGACCTTGCGCGAACGTTCCCGAAGGACTTCCGTTTCGGTGTGGCCACGTCGGCCCACCAGGTTGAAGGTGGCCAGACAAATTCCTGGACCGAATACGAAACCCTTCCGCTTTACGAAGGCTGGACCGCACACCCGTCCGGGATGGCGACCGACTTCTACAACAGGTACGACGACGACTTCGCGCTTGCCGCCGACCTGGGCATGGACGTATTCCGGCTGAGCGTCGAGTGGTCAAGGATCGAACCGCAAAAAGGTTCGTACAGCCAGGAAGGAATCGATCACTACCTCGACGTGTTCAAGGCTCTCAAAGCCAGGAAACTGCAACCGTCGGTGACGCTTCATCACTTCAGCGAACCGACCTGGTGGCTTGGACAGTCGACACTGACGGCGCCGGTCAACGACAGCTTCTGCGCCGACGGGCCGACGGATCAGGCTTTCTGCGGATGGACCAATCCCGAGGCGCCGGCCGTGTTCGCCACGTTCTGCGCCCGCATGGCGCAGGAGTACGGGGCATACGTCGACGAATGGATGACCTTCAACGAACCGCAGGCACACTGGATGGGCTCCACAGTGACCGGGGACTTCCCACCCGGCCTGTCCGTTGATCTGGTCGGAGCGTCGCTTGAGGACCTGCAGAAATTTTCGGTTCCGACCATGCGGGGAATACTTGCGGGACACGCGGCCTGCTACAAGGCGCTGCACGAAAACGACCTGATCGACGCGGACGGGGACGGCACGCCATGCCGCGTCGGGCTTGCGACCGGTACCGGCGCGATCCGCCCGGCAGACCAGTCGAAACAGGAAGATGTCGACGCCGCCAGGCAGTCGGAATGGATCGCGACGTTTCTGTTTTTCGACGCGGTCGTGACCGGGGTCCTGGACAGCGACTTCGACATGGTTCCCGACGAAGCTCACCCCGAATGGGCGAACACCATCGACATCCTGGGGCTTCAGTATTACGCCGCGACCGAGGTCATCGGCCTGAAGATAAACGATCTGCTGTGGGGTGTGCCGTGCCTGAACATGGACGACGATTTCCTTACCGAACTGGAACTCGCTTCCGGCTGTCACGCTCCACCCACCCAGGACTTCCCGCTGGGCGACGGTGAAAACCCCAGGGTCTTCGGACGCCAGCACGACCCGGAAGGGCTACTTGAAGTCCTGGCGCTTCTTCACGAGCGCTATCCGAACCTGCCGATGGTGATCACGGAAAATGGTTTCGCCGACTTCGAATACAAAAGGGCAACTTCAATCGTCAGGCACCTGGACGTGTGCGCGGACGCGATCGAGGCCGGGATACCTCTTGAAGGCTACTATCACTGGTCCCTGACGGACAATTTCGAATGGGGCCGCGGTGTTGGCGTCAGGTTCGGGCTTTACGCGGTCGACTTCGACGGAAATCTTGACCGGACGCCGACCGCCGCGGTCGAGCCCTACCGACGGATCGCCCGGGCAAGGGGAATACCGAAGGACCTTCTGCAAGAGGCCTTGTCCGCCACGAAAAAACCTTAACTCGGATAAAATTTGTCTGATATAATATCACCTGCCTGGACGGATGGTCCCGGCGAAACGAAATCCCATTTTAGGAACATAACATGAAGAAGGCAATGGAACCCGGAATGCCGGCCGCGACGGCGACAGACCTCGCCGGACTGGTCAACTGGCAGGACGATTCGATCGTCAGCAGGACTCTTGTGAAGGCAAACGGCGGAACGGTCACGCTGTTCGCGTTCGACGAGGGTCAGGCGCTTTCCGAACACACCGCGCCGTTCGACGCCATCGTGCAGGTACTTGCCGGACAGGCGGAGCTGGTGATTGGCGGGCGTCCCGTGGCGGCCTCGGCCGGACAGACGGTCCTGATGCCCGCGGGCATCCCCCACGCCGTCAACGCGGTCGCGCGCTTCAAGATGCTGCTTACCATGGTGCGCGAGGTCCAGCCGCAGGTCTGATGCCTGAAGCTACGGACGCCCCGCGGACGGTGTCTTAAGGACAAGGATCTGTCCGTCCTGCGTATCCCACATCGCGATGGAATCCGGATTCATGCCCCCGAGGCACACGAAATCGGTTCCTTCGACCTGTGCGCGGTGATCGGCGTGGAAGTGCCCGAAGACCCAGGCCCGCGGACGATATTCCATGGATCGCCACAAACGCGTCAGTTCGACGTCGCCGCAGTCGCCGTCCACGCCAGGATCAAAGCCCGCGGCCGCGATATAAGTCGCGACCCCCGGCGCGAAAACCGGGCTGCCACGGACGCCGATGCCGATGCCGGTCGGACATGTGTGCGAAACAATCAAATCCGGCCTTTCCCGGTTAAAAACGTCGGCCGCGCGCATCCGTTGTTCGCGCTGTATGTAATTGGATGTTCCGGTCGCCGGATCGAACACCTGCGGCCGGTCGACATGAAGCGCGCCGCCCAGGAAACCGACCCTGATGCCACCGATTGCCGCCACGGTGCCGCGATCCATGAAGCAGAGGTTCATATCCCGCTGCCATTCCCGGACTGAACCGTCCTGCCCGGCAAACGAAAGCCAGCGATGATCCTCGTGGTTTCCATCGACCGCGTAAACCGGGACTGGGAAACGCAGCCCCGTGGCCAACGCCCCTTCGATGATCCCGGGAAAGAATCCGAAGTCGCCGACCTGAATTACCGCGCCGACCCGCATTTCCCGCCTGGCGAGAAGCACGAAATCGTGGAACTCGCCAAGCAGGCCGTGAACATCCCCTACGATGAGGATCCGCATCAGGTCCCCCTAGGACGTCCTGGCGAACTCGGTTCGCAACTTGGCCTGAAGTATCACGATGTCCGCGAAAATCTTCTTGATGGTTGAAAGTTCAAGCTGGCTGAGACCCTGAAGTTCCAGGAAGTTATCGGGGGTCTGGCCCGCCAGGTGCATCCGTGCCTGGTGAACAAGTCGCAGACGCATCAGAAACGAATAACCCTGCACCGTCTCTTCGCAACTGCTTTTGTGAAGCTGGCCAAGTTCCTGCAGCCGGGCAAGCCGTTCCAGCGTGTTGCATTCATCGATATGGTGCTTCAGCGCGTATATCCGGGCGAAATTCACGATCGGCGTGATGGCCGACTTCACATTGAAGGCCGGTGGATGCTCGTCGGAAGACTCGAGCTGGAGATTGCCGAAGAACCCTATCGGCGGCTTGAACTGCAGCGTCGATTCGGCCAGGTTGAAGAAGAATGCGTGCTGATCCCGGCTGATTTCGAAGATGTGCCGGCGAAGCCTTTCAACCAGCGCGCCGTCCCCGTAAACGTGCCGGAAGTCGAAGAACACGTTGAAGTCCAGCAGATCCTGGGGCGACTGGGCGTTGACGCAGTCAGAAAAATACCTCATCCATTCATCGATGGGACGGCACCACTTCGGGTTGCTTGCCATCACGTTGCCACGACACTTCTGATACCCGATGCGATCAAGCTCGGCGCTGACGAAACTGCCGAGTTCAACGAAATAGTTGAACGAATCGGCTTCCCGACCCGGCGTGGCCGCATAGATAATCCCGTTATCCTGATCCGTCCTCAGGGTCTGCTCGCGGCGGGCCTCGCTGCCCAGCACGATGAAGGCAAACGACGACGGGGGCGACCCCATCTTTTCGATGGCGAGCGCGACCAGCCGGCAGATGGTGGCGTCCGTGATCGTCGACAGTATCCTTGTTGCGCTGTCGACCTTCGCCCCGTTTTCCAGCATCGCCGATATCAGGCCCTTGACCTTGTCCCGAATCCCGAGCAGGTCATCGGCCGATTTCGCGTTCTGGATATTTTTCAAAAGGATGGACGCCGGGTGACGCTGCGCCTGAATGACGTCCGACAGGGCAAGCACGCCGACGGTCCGGCCGGCCTCGCTGGTCACGACCAGGTGCTGGACGCGCTTTTCCTGCATGATCAGCGCGGCTTCAAACATGAGCGTGCTTTCGGTGATCGTAATCAGCGGCGCAGTCATAACGGCGGCCACCGTTTCAGTCGTCGACCGCTGCGGGATCACCACCCGATCGCGAATGTCCCTGTCGGTCACAATCCCGATCGCGTCGCCGCCCGGCGATTTCACCAGTATTGCCCCGACGCCTTCGCGGGCCATGATGGCGGAGGCCTGATGAATCGACGTTTCAACGCCGCAGTCCACAGACCTGACCGACGCCGAACCGACCGACGCGTTCGACAGCACCGTCGAAGCCTGGAGCTCGGACAGCAGGTTCGTCAGTGCCTCCGGGTCGGTCCGGTTCCGGGACACGTCCTTGAAGGAAATGAGGCTTCCGCCCTTCCCGCCGAACGTCACCGGCGTCTGCGACGTGATGACTTCAAGCGTTTCACCGGACTTCTTCAGCAGTTCTGACTCCGGCGAAATGATTTCTTCAAGTGTCAGGTGGTTGAATTCGGGCTCGGAATATCCCGTCATTTCCAGCAGGGCCCTGTTGCAGAAAACCGGGCGCCCCTCGACGGCCAGCATGATGCCTTCCGTGTTCGATTCGACCAGCGTGCGGTACTTTTCTTCGGATTCCTTCAATGCCGCCTGGGCGCGGGACCGCTGTTTTTCAATCGCCAGCGAGCTTCGCGTCATGTAAAGCAGCAGCAGTGCCACCAGGAACGAAATGCCCAGCGAGATGTTTATGACCTTCCTGGTCATCCGATCGACTTCGATTCTGACGTCTTCGATGTAGACCCCGGTACCGATGATCCAGTCCCAGGGTTCGAACCATTTGACGAACGAAACCTTGGGGACAATCTTTTTTTCGTCGTCCTTCCACTGCCAGAGGTAGTCCACGCGGCCTTCGCCCTTTTCCGCCACGACCCTGGCGACTTCCACGAAAAGGCGCTTGCCCTTCGGATCGGCATAAGTCGTGAGGTCCTGCCCGTCCAGATCCGGCCGGTACGGGTGCATGATCATCCTGGGCTCCCGTGTGGAAACCCAGAAGTAATCCTTGTTTTCTTCGCCGTAACGGATTGTCTTCAGGCGTGCCAGAGCCATCTGCCGGGCCGTCTCGCCGTCCAGGCTTCCTTCCTGTTCCTGTTTGTGCAGACGGTTGATTTCGCTCAGTTCCGCCCGCGTCAGCTCCTTGAGCATCTCCATCTTCTTTTCGATGATGTTTTCCCGCATCTCGGGAATGACGATGGCGAATATCAGAACGTTGAACATGGCGATCGCGAGGATTACAGGTGAAAGGACGTTTACGAAGAAACTCTTCCAGTGATAGCGGACCGGTCGTGTTTCCTGGCTCACGATTCCTTACCTCGGTCGATGCCGGTCATGTCCGTAGCGACAATAACTTACAACGCTTTGCAGGCCGGCGACAATCCTTCAACGCCGGGCTAGAAGAACATCTGCCCCTGGAGGGTCAGCGTCGTGATGAACGGGGCGGTCGACAGGTCGCCCTGCTTGCGGACCGAGGCGTCGAACTTGATGTTGACGTTGTGTTTCGACGCCCACCAGACAAGCCCGCCATGAATGACCATCAGGTCCTGGCCCGCGATGTCGCTGTTGAAATAATCCATGCCGAATATCGGCGAAAATGACTTGTACCGGTATCCAAGCTCGCCGAACACCCCGAGTCCCGAGGCCTTTGAAGCCGCGCCCTGCCAGTAACGGTAGAACGTGGCCTGGACGATTATTTCGTGGTCCTCGCCCAGGAAGGGGATTTCGGCAAATACGTCCGCCGCGACCGCCATGTATTTTCCCAGTTCCCCGGGTGTTTCAATTTCGGCGGTGTCCTGGCCGGCAGGATTCTTCTTGAACGTGGCCAGCCTCTCCAGTCCCGCGTCCTGCTGGTAATCGAAGCTCATCCCGAGCGACAGGATGGGTTTCGGCGAGAAGTAGATGCCTTTCGCGAAGTGATCCGTCTCGGTTCCCAGGATGTTGTATCGCAGGTGCGCCGTCACCCTCGGGTAGTCCTTCGGGTTGGTCAGCACGACCCCCTTTCCGTTGATGTCCTTCTGCAGGACGTCGTTCTTCGAACCGTTAACGATCGCCAGGCGGTACTGGAGCCGGTTCTTGAAGATGTACCCGCGCAACTGGGCGCCGGCATCGCGCCAGACGTTGGTCGCGTCAAGCGGATACTTGATGAGGTCCGAGTGGTAGTCCAGCCCGAACAGGGCAACCGCGCTCTGGTATCCGTGGCGTGAGAAGGGCGCGATGAGCAGGCCGCCGTCAACCATGAATTCATCCACGACCTTGAACGTCATGAACGCGTCCTGGACGATGAAATTTGGCGACCCCCAGGTGTTGCCCTTTCCCCAGTTCGGCATGTCGGTGTCGACGAAGAAACTGAGCCACTTCGTCACCTGGCCGCTCAGGATAAGGCGCGTGCGCCGCAGGAAAAATTCCTTTCCCCAGGACGCCTTGTCCGGCGCGCCTTCCTGTATCGCCTGGACCTGGAACTGCATCAACATGTTGAAGTTCAGGTACATGAACTCCGACTGTTCGAATTTGAAAGCCGACGCCGGGGCCGCGAGAAGCGTGGCCAGCAGGAAAAACATCACGCAAATCTTCTTCATGCTTCCCTCCAACATCCTGGCTCAGGGTTCGACAACCCGTACCGGGGCAGGTTTCTGCGTCAACAGCGACACTACCACAAGCGTTATGAAGCTGGCCGGGATCGAGAACAGTCCCGGATTCGTGAACGGAATCGGGGCGTCGGCGGCCGGCAGTCCGTAAAGCGGGTAAATTTCGGGCGACAGCAGGATCAGCCCGACCGCAGTCACGATGCCGACAATGATCGACGCGACGATTCCCTTCGCCGTAGTCTTCTTCCAGAACAGCAGCATGATGATCGCCGGGAGGTTCGCCGACGCGGCCACGGCGAACGCCAGACCGACAAGGAAGGACACGTTCACCCCCTGGAAGATGATGCCCAGGATGATGGCAATCACCCCGACGACCACCGCCGAAATCTTGCCGGCCATGACTTTGGACTTGTCGACCAGCTTCATGTTCAGGAACCGGTCCATCAAATCGTGCGCGACAGCACCCGAAGCCGCGACGATCAGCCCGGAAACAGTTCCCAGGACCGTCGCGAACGCGATGGCCGATATGATGGCGAACAACACCGTCCCGAACGACCGGGCCAGAAGCGGGCCGGACATGTTGTTATCGGCGGGATTGACGACGTTGTTGATCATGGCCCCGAGCCCCATGTACATCGTCAGGACGTAGAAGAAGCCGATGACCGCGATGGCCACGATCGTGGACTTGCGCGCCGCCGCGGGCGTCCTGACCGTGTAGTAGCGGATAAGGATGTGCGGCAGTGACGCGGTTCCAAGGAACAGGGCCAGCATCAGCGAGATGAAGTCGAATTTTTCAAGCGGCGTACCCTCGACCTTGAATTTCTGGCCGGGGCGCATGATCTTGTTGCCAGTGGAAATCGTCGGGTAATACACGGTCAGCTTTTCGCCCGAGTCCTCGAATTTCGCCGATTTCCATGTCCGGATCTCGGTTTCCTTGGAGCTCATCTTCGCAAGGAATTCAAAGGGTCCCACGGAACCCGATTCGGCCGCCGCGCCCGTCTTGCCCTCGATCTTTTCAAGGTTACCCACCTGACGCAGCAGGTTGTCCGGTCCCGCCGGAGCGCCGTTTACGACCTTCGAACCGTCGGCCAGAACGGCCGTCCACTGGGTTTCCTTCAGAAGGATCTGGTCGCCTTTGACCACCTTCTTGAACCAGCCAACCTTCCCGTCCTTGATCATCTTCACGAACGGGCCGCCGGTGGCTTCGTTGACGGAGATAATCCGGAACGCGGGATCCGATGGCGTCAGAGTCCCGTTGCTGTCGGTCACCGGTATCGTCTGGTATTCGGTGAACTTGACCCGGCCACCCTGATCCGGTTCAGTCGAGAAGCCACGCACCAGAAGTGCGATGGTGATGACCGTGGCGAAAATGACCAGGAGTCCACCCTTCAGGAACTGGACGTACGTGGTCGATGTCATGCCGGCAGTGGCCACGATCGCGATGACTATCGACCCGACCATGATCACGCCCACCCAGTGGGGCATCCCGAGGAGCGGCGTGACCAGGACGCCGGCGCCGACCATCTGCGGGATAAGGTAGAAGATCGAGACGATCAGCGTGCTTATGGCTGCGGCGAGCTGGATGCCCTTCGAATTGAACTTCGAATCAAGCGCATCCGTGAACGTGTACTTGCCAAGCCGCTTCATCGGCTCCGCGACCACGAACAGCGCGACGATCCACCCGGCGAGGTAGCCGATCGAATACAGGAACCCGTCGTAGCCGACGGTCGCGATCATCCCGCAGATTCCGAGGAAAGACGCGGCGGAAAGATAATCCCCCGCGAACGCGACGCCATTGACCGCCCAGTGGATGTTCCCGCCAGCCGCGTAATAGCCGGACGCCGATTTGGCGCGGCGCGCGAAGTAAAACGACATTGCCAGGACGATACCGACGAAGGTAATGAAGATGATAATGGCCATAATCAGTTGCCCTCCCCGGCGTTGGCCTGGTGAATCCGTTCCTGACGGAGACACAGGAGGTTGTAGATAATCGCCTGCACCAGGGCGAACAGGATCAGGGCGATGCCGTAGACCACGGCAAGGTTCAGCCCCATGAATACCGTAGCTTCCATCAGCGACGGATCAATAAGGTTGATGGCGACGAATCCCGCGTAAATAATCGCGTACACCAGGAACATCCAGACACCCAGGCGCTGTTTGTAAGCGACTGCGTAATCCTTGTCGTGTTTCGCGGCCGGTTCGTGAAGCATGAGACATCCCCCTTGCTGTACCAAGTGTTACAAGCCACTTCACAGTCCACCCCGGTAGCCTGCGGACGACCCTGGTCGTCCGTTGGTTGCGATTGTCGAAAACCCGCAATGGAGCTTGAACCTGTGAAGGGTCGATTGTATCCCGGGATTTTTTTGTCAGTCAATGACCTGTTTTAGTGGCGGGCATATCTTTCGCAAACTCGCGAAATTACAGCGCGGTAAAGCGGCAGTTGACGGCCGGCGCCGGATCGGTTTAGCTGATACGCTCCCGGCAGGGGCCGGGCCGACCCCACGGAGGTAATCATGTCAAGCCGCTCTGAAATACTTACGGGCCTGCTGGTCGCGACGTCGCTCGCGGCATGCGCCCCCGTGCAGGTGAAGGAGGAGACGTTGAAGCCACAGCCTGTCGCGAACGCCGCCGCCGATGATGCAAACCCGCTGCTGCTGGAATGGACCGGTCCATGGGGCCTGCCACCGTTTGCAAGAATCCGGGTTGAACACTTCCTGCCCGCGGTGAAGGCCGGTGTCGACGCGCAACGCCGGGAAGTCGCGGCGATTGTCGACCAGTCCGACCAGCCGACATTCGAAAACACCATCCTCGCGCTGGACCGATCCGGCCGGCTTCTGGAAAAGGTCGAAACGGTGCTCTACAACCTTTCTTCGGCCGAAACCACGCCGGAACTGCAGGCCGTCATGCGCGATGTCGCCCCGCTGACGACGGCCCTTGAAGACGACATCTTCCTGGACAGGCGCCTTTTTGCCAGGGTCGACGCCATCTGGAAGGCGCGCGAAGACCTCGGTCTTGATCCGGTCGCGATCAGGCTGATTTCGGAAATGCGCAAGGCTTTTGTCCGTTCCGGCGCGTCCCTGGACGACGCGACCCAGGCAAGGCTGCGCGAAATCAACCAGGAACTCGCCGTTCTGGGGCTTAAGTTCGGTGACAACCTGCTGGCCGAAACGAACGCGTTCCAGCTTGTCCTTGATAACCCCGGGGACCTCGCCGGCCTTGCCCCGGCCACGATCGAGGCGGCGGCCGCGGCCGCGGAAAAGGCCGGAATGCCTGGCAAATGGCTGGTCAACCTTTCGTACCCGAGCATGTGGCCGTTCGTCCAGCAGTCGGCCAGGCGCGACCTCAGGCGGCAGGTGATTACGGCGTACGCGGAAAGATGCAACCGTGGCAACGAATACGACAACAGGGAAACGGTGGTCCGGATCGCGACCCTGCGCCTTGAAAAGGCCAGGCTTCTCGGCTATCCGTCCTGGGCGGATTTCGTCCTGGAAGAACGCATGGCGAAGACGCCCGACGGCGTCGACGGACTGCTTGACCGCCTGTGGGAACCTGCCCTCGGGGTCGCCAGGCGCGAGGCTGCGGAATATGCGGCGGCGGCGGCGGCAGACGGCATTGAAGACGGACTTGAGGCCTGGGACTGGCATTACTACGCCGAAAAGATTCGCGCCAGCCGGTACGGAATCGACTCGGACAAGCTGCGCGAGTACTTCGCGCTCGACAACGTACTTTCCGGCGCCTTCGAACTTGCGCGCCTGCTTTACGGAATAACGTTCATTCCGGTTCAGGGGCTTGAGCTCTACAGCCCCGACGTCATGGCCTGGGAAGTGCGCGACGCGGACGGTTCCTTCCTGGGACTGTTCCTCGGCGACTACCATCCGCGCCCGGGCAAGCGCGTCGGTGCCTGGTCCAGCCGCTACCGTTCGCAGGAAATCGTGGACGGCGTCGACATCCGGCCGATCGTGGTCAACGTCGGGAACTTCACGCGCCCGTCCGGCGGCAAGCCCGCCCTGCTTTCGCCCGACGAAGTCGAAACCCTCTTCCACGAACTGGGTCACGGCATCCACTCCCTGATGGGGCGTGTTCCGTATCGCTTCCTTGCCGGCGTTCCACGCGACTTCGTGGAACTCCCGTCGCAGGTCATGGAAAACTGGGTTTTCGAACCTGAAATGCTGGCGCTTTTCGCAAGGCACTACGAAACCGGCGAGGTCATTCCGAAGGAACTCGTGGCGAAGATCCAGGCCGCGTCACGCCACAACCAGGGATTTGCCACCGTCGAATACCTGGCGGCATCCAAGCTCGACATGGAATGGCACCGGGCACTTTCGGCCGACTTCGGCGACGCGGCCGGATTCGAGGCCCGCGTGTTGAAGGAAATCGGCATGCCGGACGAGATTATCCCGCGCTATCGCAGCACATACTTCAACCACATATTCGGCGGCGGCGGCAGCTATTCGGCCGGCTACTACAGCTACATCTGGTCCGAAGTCCTGGACGCGGACGCCTTCGAGGCCTTCCGCGAGGCCGGGAACCTGTTCGACCGCAACGTCGCGGCGTCGTTTCGGAAGAACATCCTGGAAAGGGGCGGTACGGTCGAAGCCGACCGGATGTACCGCGACTTCAGGGGACGCGATCCGAAGGTCGAGCCTCTGCTCGAGAAGCGCGGCCTTATGCCGCCCGGCGCGAACTGACACGGCCACACCGCAGAATCGATGCTGATTGTCCTTTGCCTGCGGGACGTTCCAATTCCCATCTTGTCCGCGCACCTTATTCGTGCAGAATTGACCACATCGGTTTGAAAACCCCACCCCGGGGACTCAATCTGGTTGCGGATGTCGCCTTGATGAAACGCGTTGACCACAACCTGCACAAGATAAGGCGCGGCCTCGATCTGCCCATTTCCGGCGGTCATGTCACGACGATAACGGACGGCCCCGAAATCACCGAAGTCGCCGTTATCCCGGGGGACTGGGTGGACGTGACGGCCAGGCCCGTGGTGGAACCGGGCCAGCGTGTCCTCGCCGGCGATCTCCTTTTCGAGGATCGCCGCAACCCGGGTGTCAGGTTCGTATCGCCCGGCACCGGCACAATCGCCGCAATCAACAGGGGTGAACGTCGCGCCGTGACGTCCATCGTCGTCGCGCTCGACGGTACCGGCGAATCCGCACGGTTCGCGTCCTGGCGTGACGGCGGTCCGTCAGGTTACGACGCCGCACAGGCGCGCGCGCTGATGATCGAATCAGGTCTGTGGCCTTCCCTGCGCGAAAGGCCTTACGGCACCGTCCCGCGGGTGGATTCGCCGGCCTGTCCCGTATTCGTGACGGCCATCGACACTTATCCGCTCGCGCCTGATCCGTCGCTGGCCATTTCCGAACGGCCGACCGAATTCAGGACCGGGCTCGAAACGCTGATCAGGCTGTGCGACGGCCGGCCGGTGTATGCGTGCGTGGACCACCGTTTCGGGATTGAAGACGCCGTCAATGTCAGCGGGGTCGAAACGCACCGGTTCTTTGGCCCGCACCCCGCCGGCCTTCCGGGCACACACATGCATATTGTCAGCCCGGCTTCCGTCGAAAGCCCGCGGTGGCACATCGGTTACCAGGACGTGATCGCCCTTGGTGCGCTGGTCCTGACCGGAAAACCCTTTTTCGAAAGAATCGTGGCGGTCAACGGCCCGTCGGTCACTGAGCCCGTGATCTGGCGTACCCGGGCTGGCGCGGCCCTAGGCCCGCTCATCGCCGGACGCAGCAAGACCGGCGAAAACCGTGTGATTTCCGGATCCGCCGTTTACGGTCGCGGCATCTTCGATCCGCACCTGACATTTGTCGGGCCATTCCACAACCAGGTCACCCTCCTGCCGGAAGACCGTGAACGACGCTTCCTGGGATGGATGGAGGCCGGCCTCCACCGTTTCAGCGTCCTTCCGCTGTTTCTGTCCGGCTTTGTCCGGCCGTCCCGACTTGACATCACGACGTCGACGCACGGAAGCCCCCGCGCGGTCATGCCGTTCGGCGTCATGGAACGGGTGATGCCGCAGGACATCATGGCCACGCAACTGTGTCGCGCGCTCCTGGCCGGCGACGCGGAGTGGGCGACGGAACTCGGCGCGCTGGAACTCGACGAAGAAGACATGGCCCTGTGCACGCTGGTATGTCCGGGCAAGAACGACTACGGTCCGGCGCTCCGCAATATGCTGACGACCATAAGGAAGGAAGGCTGATGAAGGCGGTTCGACGGATGCTGGACATGATGGCCGGCCCGTTCGGGAAGGGGCGTCGGCTTCAACGCATGTACCCTCTTTTCGAGGCCGTCGACACCTTCACGTTCACGCCAGGCAAGGTGACCCGGGGCGCGACCCACGTACGCGACGGCATGGACCTCAAGCGCCTGATGATCACGGTGGTCGTGGCCCTGATTCCGGCCATACTCTGGGGCATATACAACACCGGCTACCAGGCCAACCTCGCCATTGAACAACTCGCCCGCAACGGCGGGGACGTAAACGTGTTCGCCCTGGATAACTGGCGCACATCGCTTTATCTCGCCATGGGGCTGGAATTCTCCTCGTCCAGCATCCTGGCGTGCGCGGTACACGGACTGCTGTACTACCTGCCGGTCCTGCTGGTCACTTTCCTGGCGGGGGGCTTCTGGGAAGTTCTTTTTTCGGCCGTCAGGCGCCACGAAATCAACGAAGGCTTCCTGGTGACCGGTTTCCTGTTCCCGATGATCGTGCCGCCCGCGATTCCCCTGTGGCAGGTCGCGCTGGGCATCAGCTTCGGCGTGGTCTTCGGCAAGGAGGTCTTCGGCGGCGTCGGGAAGAACATCTTCAACCCGGCCCTTGTCGGGCGCGCCTTCCTGTTCTTCGCCTACCCGGCGCAGATTTCGGGCGACGCCGTCTGGATTGCCGCACAGGGCCTGACCGCCGACGGCGTCAGCGGGGCGACGGCCCTGGCCGTGGTCAAACAGGAAGGAATGACGGCGCTGACACAGGCCGGCTTCAACTGGTTCGACGCCTTCATCGGGCTGGTGCCCGGTTCGATGGGCGAAACTTCGGCCCTGGCGTGCCTGATCGGCGCGGCCGTGCTGGTCATCACCCGGGTCGCGTCGGCCAGGACCATGATCGGCGTTGTGGGCGGGACAATCCTGTTTTCGCTGATATTCAACCTGATAGGTTCCGACACCAACCCGGCGTTCGCGATGCCGTTCTGGTGGCACATGGTGCTTGGCGGCTGGGCCTTCGGTACCGTGTTCATGGTGACCGACCCGGTCAGCAGCGCGTTCACGGCCCGGGGCCAGTATGTATACGGATTCCTTGTCGGCGTGATGGTGGTCATGATCCGCGTCATGAACCCGGCCTACCCGGAAGGCATGATGCTGTCGATACTGTTCATGAACATGTTCGCGCCGCTTATCGACTGGGGATTCACCCGCGCCAACATCAGGCGCAGGGCGAAACGACTGGCCGCGTCACGGGAAGGGGGCGAGCCGCATGCAGTACGGTAAGCGGTACACCATCCTGTTTTCCGCGGCGGTCTGCGGGGTTTTCGCCGTGCTCGTAACGGGGTCGGCGGTCCTGCTCAAGGATCGGCAGGAAGAAAACCTTCGCCTGGACCGTATCAAGAACGTCCTCGCCGTGGCCGGCCTGACAAAACCGGGACAGAAACTGGAACGCGCCGAAACGCTTGCCCTGTTCGCGAAAAACATCGAACCGCGCCTTGTCGACCTGAAGACTGGCGATTTCGTCGCGGACGGCACCGATCCGGCCACCTACGATCAGCGGGCCGCCACGTCGGACGCCGACAGGAGCTTCGCCGCACCGGAAAACCGGGCCGGACTGGTTCGGCTTCCGAAACTCGCCATTGTTTATCTGATTAAGGATGGCGCCGGTTACGGCGGCCTGCTGCTGCCGATTGAGGGCAAGGGACTGTGGTCCACCCTTTACGGATATCTGGCGCTTGAACAGGATCTGAACACCATACGCGGGATCACTTATTACCAGCACGGCGAAACACCCGGACTTGGTGGCGAGGTTGAAAATCCCCGATGGAAGGCCGGGTTTCACGGCAAGAAGCTTTTCGGGCCTGACGGACAGGTGGCCTTCTTCGTGAAGAAAGGGTTGGCCGGCGACGATCCTCACGCGGTCGACGGAATATCGGGCGCCACGATCACGTCGCGCGGTGTCACCTATATGATCGATTTCTGGATGGGCGACCATGGGTACGGCCCGTTCCTGAATAAATTCAAGGCCGGCGGCGGCGGACAACCCGGGGAATAGCAGGCATGGCTGGCAACACGACAAAGGTCCTGTTTGCTCCGATACTCGCCAACAACCCGATATCGGTGCAGATTCTCGGGGTGTGCAGCGCGCTGGCCGTCACGACCAAGCTTGACACCGCGGTGGTCATGTCGCTGGCGGTCACGCTGGTGACCGCGTTTTCCAGCATGTCGGTTTCCCTGATCCGCAAGTGGATCCCGCCACAGGTCCGGATCATCATCCAGCTTGTGGTCATCGCTTCGCTGGTCATCGTGACCGACCAGATCCTGAAGGCGTTCGTGTTCGACATCAGCCGCCAGCTTTCCGTGTTCGTCGGACTGATCATCACGAACTGCATCGTCATGGGTCGTGCCGAGGCGTTCGCCATGCAGAACGGTCCGATCGCCAGCTTCGTCGACGGCATCGGGAACGGCGCGGGATACAGCCTGGTGCTGCTCGCGGTCGCGTTCGTGCGCGAACTGCTCGGAAGCGGCCGGCTCTTCGGTTTCCAGTTGCTGCCGCTCGTGACCGAGGGCGGCTGGTACGTCCCCAACGGGCTGATGGTGCTTTCGCCGGCCGCCTTCTTCATCATCGGTCTGCTGGTCTGGGCGCACCGGACCTGGAAACCCGAACTGCGTGAAAAGGACTGACGATGGAACATTACCTCAGCATATTGTTCAAGTCGGTCTTCATCGAAAACATGGCGCTGGCCTTCTTCCTGGGCATGTGCAGCTTCCTGGCCGTGTCGCGGAAGGTCGAAACGGCCCTGGGACTGGGTACCGCCGTCATCCTGGTCATGGCGGTCGCGACCCCGCTGAACGCTTTTCTGTACCGCTGGGTCACGGCACCGGGCGCGCTTGCGTGGGCGCATCCGTCCCTTGCCGGCGTGGACCTCAACTTCCTTTCGTTCCTGACGTTCATCGCGACCATCGCCGCCCTGACCCAGATCACGGAAATGGTCATCGAAAAGTTTTCACCCGGCCTTTACAACAAACTTGGTGTCTTCCTGCCGCTGATCGCGGTCAACTGCGCGATCCTCGGGGCTTCGCTTTTCCTGGTCGAACGCAACCTGACCGTGGCCGAAAGCGCTGTTTTCGGGACCGGCTCCGGCATCGGCTGGGGCCTGGCCATCGTCGCACTGGCGGCCATACGCGAAAAGATGCGTTACAGCGACGTGCCTCCGGGGCTTCGCGGCCTCGGAATCTCGTTCATCATCGCGGGTCTGATGGCGATCGGGTTCATGTCGTTTTCCGGCGTGTCGCTCTAGGTTCGATATCTCCGGGCCGGCAGGACCGGCACCGGCTTTTTGGGGCTGACTGATGGCGCTTGTAATCACACTGGGGGTCGCGGTTTTCGTACTGGTCATCGTGGCCCTCGTCGTCGTCCTTTCGGTGATCCGCGCCAGGCTTGTCAGCCAGCGCAAGGTCAACATCGACATCAACGACGACCCTGAAAACCGCATCTCGGTGGATGCCGGCGGCACGTTGCTTGGCACGCTTATCTCGAGCGGCATCTTCTTGCCGTCGGCCTGCGGTGGAAAAGGCACATGCGGGACGTGCCGCTGCAAGGTGGTGTCCGGCGGCGGCTCCCTGCTTCCGACCGAAGCCAGCATAATCACCCGGAAGGAAGCCCGCGAGGGCATGCGCCTGGGCTGCCAGGTAAAGGTCCGCGACGACATCGCGATCGAGCTTCCGGCCGAAGTCTTCGCAGTCAAGCAGTGGAAATGCCACGTCCGTTCCAACCGCAACGTGGCCACCTTCATCAAGGAACTGATTCTCGAACTGCCCGCCGGTGAAGACGTGCCGTTCCGGGCCGGCGGCTACATACAGATCGAATGCCCGCCGCACGTCGTGAAATACGCGGATTTCGACATAGCGCAGGAATACCGGGCCGACTGGGACCGCTTCAACATGTGGCGTTACGTGTCGAAAGTGACCGAACCGGTCACGCGCGGATACTCGATGGCGAACTACCCCGGCGAACTGGGCATCATCATGCTCAACGTCCGTATCGCCACGCCCCCGCCGGACAAGCCCAAGGCGCCACCCGGCATGATGTCTTCGTACATCTTCAACCTGAAACCGGGCGATGAAGTCACGATTTCAGGCCCTTACGGCGAATTCTTCGCCACAGAGAACAAGACCGAAATGTGTTTCATCGGCGGCGGCGCAGGCATGGCCCCGATGCGCAGCCATATCTTCGACCAGTTCCTGCGCCTGCACACTGATCGGCGCGTGACGTTCTGGTACGGTGCCCGCAGCCTGCGTGAATCGTTCTACAACGAAGACTTCGACCGGATTCAGGCCGAAAACCCGAACTTCACCTGGCACCTGGCCCTGTCCGAGCCGATGCCCGAAGACAACTGGACCGGATACAGGGGCTTCATCCACAAGGTGCTGCAGGACGAATACCTGTTGAAGCATCCGCGTCCGGAGGACATCGAATACTACCTGTGCGGGCCGCCCCAGATGCTGGCCGCGTGCACGAAGATGCTCGATTCCCTTGGCGTTGAACCGGACAACATCCGTTACGACGATTTCGGCTGATCGCCGCAGGCGATCAACCGCCACGCCGAAGCACCCGCGAAGGCGGGCAGTAAGGCACCAGGAAAGATTTGAATGACGATCGTCATCACCATCGCAATCGCAATCGTGGTTTTTGCCGTTGCAGCCATCGCCCTGTCGATCAAGGTGATTGCCGGCAACCGTACCCCGCTGAAGGAACACGCCTGCGACGTGATGTGCCGCCATGGGAAGGGACACCCCTGCACATGCACCGACGACGGCAGTTGCTCCGACTTCCCGCGACCGCGGTGATATTGGTTTCAGACCGTCAACGGTGATAATCTCCGCATCGGAACAGAGTCATTCATGGTCCATGGAATTTGATGGAGCGGATAAATTGAGCAGCAAGGTATATGTCGCGATGAGCGCGGATCTCATCCACACCGGGCACATGAACATCGTCGAAGAGGCCAGGAAATACGGGGACGTGATGATCGGCCTCCTGACCGACAAGGCGATCGCCAGCTACAAGCGCCTGCCGTATATGACATTCGAGCAGCGTCGCAAAGTGATGGAAAACATCAAGGGCGTCAGCGAAGTGGTTCCCCAGGACACCCTCGACTACGTCCCGAACCTCGAAAAATACAAACCGGACTTCGTCGTCCACGGCGACGACTGGAAGACCGGCGTCCAGAAAGAGGTCCGCCAGCGGGTCATCGACACCCTGGCTAAATGGGGCGGGAAACTGATCGAACCAACTTACACGCCGGGCATATCGTCCACCGAACTTAACATCTGGATCCGGGAAACGGGCACCACCCCCGGAATCAGGCTGAACATGCTCAGGCGACTGCTCGAATCCAAGGATCTCGTAAGGGTGATGGAGGCGCACAGCGGATTGACCGGGCTGATCGTGGAAACCACGAAGATTTCAAAGAATGGCGTCAGGCATGAATTCGACGCGATGTGGCTCAGCAGCCTGACCGACTCGACCGCCAAAGGAAAACCGGACATCGGGTGCGTCGACCTGACCTCGAGACTGAACACGATTTCCGACATCCTCGAAGTCACCACGAAACCGATCATCTTTGACGGCGATTCGGGGGGGCTGACCGAGCACTTCGTGTACATGGTCCGGACGCTCGAACGCGAGGGCGTGTCCGCCGTGATAATTGAAGACAAGGTCGGCCTGAAGAAGAACTCGCTGTTCGGGACCGATGTCGAACAGTGCCAGGACACCATCGAAGGATTCTGCGAAAAAATCCGGACCGGGAAAAAGGCCCAGATTACACAGAACTTCATGATCATCGCCAGGATCGAAAGCCTGATTCTGCAGCAGGGGATGGACGACGCGATTGAAAGGGCCAGGGCCTATATCTCTGCCGGGGCCGACGGAATCATGATCCACAGCAAAGAAAAGACGCCCGACGAAATACTGGAGTTCTGCAGAAGGTACAACCAGTTCGACATCAAGGTGCCGCTGGTCGTCGTTCCCTCGACCTACAAATCAATTACGGAATCCGAACTTGCCGCGGCAGGCGTCCGGGTCGTGATCTACGCCAACCAGCTTCTTCGCAGCGCGTATCCGGCGATGCTGAAGACCGCACAGATGATTCTCGAACACGAAAGGGCACTGGAGGCGGACGCGTGCTGCATGCCGATCAAGGAAATCCTGACCCTGATACCGGAGCACAAGTCATGATCGACCCACGGGAGTTCGCGCTATACCTGGCCTCCAGGGACTCCGGTTTCTTCACCGGGATCCCGGATTCGACCTTCAAGGGTCTGACTTCGGTGCTGAATTCAGGCGACGCCGGTTTTGTTCACCTGGGCGCGTCGAACGAGTGCGAGGCGATGGGAATCGCGGCCGGATACCACCTTGCAACGGGCCGTACACCTGTCGTGTACATGCAGAACTCCGGCTTTGGGAAGACGGTGAATCCGTACACCTCGCTCACTGCAAAAGACGTTTATTCGATCCCGGTGCTGATGATCATCGGCTGGCGCGGCGAACCGGGAAAAAAGGACGAGCCCCAGCATAAAATGATGGGGAGGATTCTTCCCGATCTGCTCAAGGTGCTTGAAATCGACAGCCTGGTGCTTGATCCGGACGACTGGCAGACGTGCGTCGAAACAGCCCTGCGCCACTGCCGGGAAACGAACACCGCGTTCGCGCTGATCGTCAAGAGTGACGTATTTTCAGAACCGCCCCCTAAGGGAAACAAGCCTGCCGGCGCATTTCCTTTACGGGAGGCCGTCCTGGAAAAAATCGTGCTGGCCGCCCCTGATAATGCGCTGTTCATATCGACCACCGGAAAGACCTCCAGGGAGCTGTACGAAATCAGGGACCGGCTGCACATGAGCCACACCCGCGATTTTTACACGGTCGGATCGATGGGCTGCGCGTCGTCGATCGCGCTGGGTGTGTCGCATGGGGATCACGGCCGTCCGGTCTTCATCATTGACGGCGACGGCGCGGCCCTTATGCAGATGGGCACCTTTGCGGCCCTGGGAAAGCACGGACAGGGCAGAAAAATCACGCATATCCTGATCGATAACCAGGCACATGAATCGACAGGCGGGCAACCGACGCTTTCGTCATCGGCGTCGTTCGGCCGCATCGCCGAAGCCTGCGGGTACCGTTTCGTATTTAGGGCCGAAACTCTGGAAGAGGTCCAGGAATGCATGGACCGGCTCACCGGCAGCGACGACCTGAACCTCCTTGTCGTCAGGTCTTCCAAGGGTTCCAGGCCAGACCTCGGCAGACCGAAAACCACCCCGATCGAAAACAAAGCTAACTTCATGGATGCAATCAGGGATGGCCAGGCTGATTAACGATGCGGCCATGCTGCCGCAGCTTCTTGAAGGCACGACGCCTGTTTTCATCACGATGCCTTCCGACGTCCTTTCGAAAGCCGACCCTTCGGGCATCATTTCCGCGGCTGTCCGGCAGTCGGGCGCCCGGCACCTGACCTATGCTGGATCGGCACTCCCGGTCGAAGACGTCCAGCGGCTGTACGACCAGGTTGATGAAAAACGGTGTTCGCCCATCGTGGCCGTCGGCGGCGGTACCGTAATCGACGCCGCGAAGATTATCGCGGTGGCCCTTTCAAACCGGCTGCCCGGGATCGGACCGATTCTGGATAATCCCACCGGTTTCGCAAACACCATCCCGATGATCTGCATCCCGACCACATGCGGCACCGGAAGCGAGGCGACCCATTTCGCCGTGGTCTACCGCGATGGCAGGAAGTATTCGATCGCCCATCAGTCGATGAGGCCCGAAACGGCCATCCTGGACTGGCGCTTCCTTGTCGCACTGCCGGACGCGGTTCGCAACGCCACGGTGCTCGACGCTCTTTCGCAGGCCGTCGAATCCGCCTGGGCGAACGGCGCGACCGACCAGTCCAGGGAGTACGCGGCCAGCTCGATTGAAAATATCCTGAAAGGACTGGACGCAGACACCCTGCCTGAAAGGCTGCAGTACTTCCAGGTTGGCAGCCACCTTTCGGGGAAAGCAATCGACATTTCGAAGACCACGGCGTCGCACGCCATATCGTACCCGCTGACGGCCGGGTTCGGCATCCCTCACGGCCTCGCGGTATTCCTGACGCTTCCCGGGATCGCCGAACTGAACTTCCGTGACGGTCCGCGCGACAGGTTCACCCTGCTTTTCGACCTGTTCCAAGTCGATACGATTGAAGCCTTCGCTGGCAGGCTGCGCCGCATAATGGCGGGGATGGGCTTCGGCCTTCGCCTCGGGGACTGGCGGGTGATTGAAAATGATCTCCCCGGGATCGCGGCGGAATCGATCGTGCCGGGCAGATCCGACAACAACCCGGTCGCGTTTAACGAGGCCGCCGTGCTCGAACTGCTGAAGTCGATTATGTAACCGGAAGGTCGTGTGAACGAACGGGTGGGATACAGCCCGGAAGTGTCAGATGTCTTCCAGGTAGGGTTGCAACTAGCGCGACATCAGCCAGCCACGCTGGAAAGCCGAAATGATCGCAACGATGAGCTGGGAACCGCCCATCAGGACAAGACCGATTTCCGGATGGTCCAGAACAAGACCGAGTCCGCACCAGAGAAAAATGTCCGCGTCCCGGAATTCGACACCCTTCAACGCGACGATAAGCGCGGTATGCACGCCCCCGGTATCCCCTGTTCCTGGCGCAGATTCAGGAAGCTTGCCGTGGGCGGCCGCAATCCATTTGACGTAGCCGATGATCAGGTTACCGCCAATAGCGGCGATTGCCAGCAGGAAGTACAGCGGCTGATCGGTCTTTTCAAACACCGTCCAGGCAAGCGCGGAATAGATGAGCATCATGCCGAAATGGTCGGAAACCTTATCGTAATATGACCCCACAAGGGACCCGTTTTTGCGGTACCTGGCGAGCTGACCGTCGGCGCAGTTAAACGCATACGAGATATTCAACAGTACCGTTGCCAGCACAAAGTAAGGCCAGGTTCCCATAAGGATTACCCCGGCGCCTGCGACCAGGAAGGCGTTGGACACGTGCGTCAGGATATTCGGGGTCAGCCAGGGGATATCGCCGATCACCAGCAGGATCAGGAAGGCCACCGGCCTGCCCCAGACGATCCCCCAAAAATCGAGATTATGAGTGTTTCCCTTAACGACCAGACCTGGCCGAAGTGCGCGGTATCTTTCACGAAAGCCCATGATTCACTCCGATTTTGCGGCGATGGTCTTCATCAGCGTTTCATAGTCCGCCGGGAAGTCCAGTTCCTGGACGACCGCGTCACCGACGTCGAGGATGTTCATCACGTGTCCCCCCGCCAGCAGGTGGTCCATTGCGGCCTCGTAAAACACCTTCGGGTTGTTCAGAAGGTTCAGCGCGCGCTTCATATACACCGAAAACTTGGGCGACATGAGGTAAATACCGAACGCCTCGCCGTACGCGATTTCATCGTTCAAGTGCTTGCCGATTGTCGTCACCTGGCCGTCCTTCACGTGGACCTTGATTTCTTCGTCGCACAGCGGGTGACGGCTGACCGCGGCAACCGTCGGGTGGCCACAGGAAAGCATCTGCTTCAGGATGGTGTCTTCGAACCACACGTCGCCGTTAATCACGAACACGCCGGACGTTTCGGCCGCCTTCAGGGCCAGTTCAAGCGACACGCACGTGTTGGTCGATCGGTATTCCGGATTGGTCACGAACTGACATTCGGGGAACCGCTCGCGGAACAGCTCTTCGCGATATCCGACAACAACGGTAATGTCATCGACGCCAGCCTCGCGCAACAGCCTGATTATCCGGCCGACGACCGGCTCGCCGCCGATCTCCATAAGTCCCTTCGGAAGCCCCTTCGTCAGTTCGAAGATGCGTGAACTGATACCCGCAGCAAGAATGATTGCCCTGTTTCCCACGATCTCTCTCCAGCAAATGGTCAGTTGGTCGACCTTTTACGCCAGCCCGGATTCCTGAGACTCAGGAAGACGTCAAGCAGAACGTATCCAGCGAACAGGTACATCAGGACCGACATGTAAGCAAGACCGACGTGGACGACCTGGAAAAGCCCCAGCACCAGCAACAGCAACGTGAAGAAATCGCGCTTGAAGAAAAGAATCACATAATCGACGAACGATTCGGCCTTCGCCCGTTTCTTCACACCCACGGCCCACTGGAAATCGAGCACATCGCCCGAATGGTAGTACTTCGCCAGATGGTAATAGATGTACAGTTCGGTCAGCACAAAGATAAGCGCCGCGCCCCCGCCGAAATACAGCCACCATTCCTGACCGGCGACAAGCTGCGCCTGGTAAAAAGCCAGAGCGAACATTATCGTCGCCGTCGATGCATCATCGGCCAGCGTGTCCAGCCATGAACCGATATAGCTGAACTGGTGCTTCAGGCGGGCAAGATCGCCGTCGATGCAGTCAAAGACCGAACCAAGGAAGTAAAGCAGCACGCCGAGCTGCATCATCCAGACGTGGGAGTTCGCGAACAGGGTAATGACGGCCCCGGCGATACCGACCAGGCCGGCGAAGACGGTGACGTGATTGGGACGGATGGGCGTGTTGACGATGGCCAGCATGCAGACGTGGGCCATCGGTCGCTGCAGGAACACGGCAACCAGACCATTTACGAGCAGCGGCTTCTTCAGGCCCCGGTAAAGCATCTGCTTTGCCGCCTTGACGCCGGCCGGGGTGTCGATGGGGGCCGCGCGATCGTCGGCGCCTTCCCGGGCATATTCGCCGTCGCCCGCCCTGAATGCCGCGACCTGCCGACCGCCCGCCACGAACACCGTGTTTTCCTGCTTCGCGATCGTTTTTGACGCGAAGTCGCGCTGGAATAAGGCGTTTGAATCGACGACCAGCAAAGGCCCGGAAACCCTGGCCGAAAGATCGTCGGCAAGACGTGTCATATCTGCCGGAATCTGCTCAACCTTCAAGATTTCGACCGGCATATCGGCCGGGGCATCCTTCGGCACCGCGTCGGCACGATCCGAAGGGACTATCAGCGTCACCCGGCCGGCGCCCGCAGCCTTGGCCTGGAATATCGCCCTCGTAGTCGGCGTCAGGCCAAGCAGCTTCCTGCGCGCCCAGGCACCCGAATTACCGACTATGAAAAAACTTGCTTCAGACATTAAAAATCCTCCCGGACCGAACCGACCGCATCGTCAGCCGCCCCCGTGACGCCTGGCTCGAAGCATCGGACGGGCCAGGATCGTGACACCGATGACCGTGGTGACGACCTGGATGATCCTCATCACGATTGACACCGCCAGGCCAGCCTCCGGCGTGAAATGCAAAGCCTTGAATATGATGGTGTTGTACCACTCGACGACGCCGACGCGTGCCGGCACGAACGAAAACAGGGTATTGACCGCGAGGTTCAGCATCTGGATGTATATCGCCGTCACCAGCGGGATATCCAGCTTCAGCGCCCAGATGATCAGGAATGCCGTGGAAACACTTATGACCCTGGACACCATGAGGTGCAGGAACGCGATGGCGATGTCGCGCGGCCTGCTGCTGATGATTTCGATAACGTTCGTTTCGATGCTGCGGGCTTTTATCTGCCAGGCGTTCAGGCGGTTCGCCCTGATGTGCAGCCTTGAGAGCCCCGATGCGAGCCGGCTGAGGATGTTGAAACGGAAGGTGGCTATTATCAGGGCCGCCGGGAGTCCAAGCACCACGGCCCCGGCCAGGTAAAGAAGCATGAACCCGGTGTCAGCCTTCAGGTAAAGGAAGATTGGGACCGCCCCGATAAGGACCAGGCCCATTGTCGAAACCATGTGCATGAAGTTCCAGACGATCAGGGACGCGATGATGTCGCCCCTGTTGGACTTGTCCTTCAGCACCATGATCTTGAGCGGTTCGCCGATGTTCCCGCCAGGCATGAGCTGGTTAATCGACGCCCCGGCCATGGCCGACTTCCATAACGTCCACAGGGAAGGTCGCTTGCCGGCCGGGATTATCTGTCGCCACGCGGCGGCATCGAAGACGTACATCAGGTAGTACACGACCAGGGCCACGGCAAACCTGGGGATGGACATCCTGGAAAGGGTATCGGCAAGCTTGGTCGCGCCGACCGAATGGATGATCCAGCCTATGCCGACCACGCCTATGACGACGCTGAGTGCGGCGATGACGCGCATCGCAGGACCATATGACTTGCGTGGCATTTCGGCCACCGTTCGGGCCGCTTCTTCGGTTTGTTCGGGCGTATCCATTCCCATCTTGAAAGCCGGAAGGGCTTTTCGTGGCACGCGGTTGCGAATATTGCCACGAACGGACCTCGAAGTGAAGTCATTACAAGTGCCTGTGAATCCGATGTTTTCTGCCTGCCGGACCAAGCCGGGGCGGGATTTTCAGGGCGCCGCCGTATATACTTGGCCCGACCTGAAGGGGTATTTCCCATGAAACGCACCAGCTTGACCATCGCTGTCGCCATGATGGCTGCGGCCCAGTTCCTTGCCTGCGGCGGCACCGGCGGACCGGCGGACATCACGGGGGGCGACGACACTATCGCGGCAGACATTTCCAACGACCTGGTACATACCGACGTGGCCGACGCGTCTGAAGACACCATACCCGACACGATCGGGGACACTGGGATTGACGTCACCCTGCCCGACGGAATCGAGCGGCCCGTGGGCGACCCCGAGGCCGCCGCGCGTGCGTTTAAACTGTATTACCGCGAACGCGTCGAACGGTCGATGGTCGCCTTCAACCGCTTCTTGCTGTTCGGCGACACCATGTTCGGTATCAACATCCGCAAGGTCGGGGTCGCAAGAAGCGGCGACACCTTCGAAATCGTCCCGGGCCCGAAGGACAACAACCAGATCGGCACTTCGGTGCGTGCGGGCTGGGCCGCCTACAAGCTTTACAGGACAAGGCCGCTGGCGCTGGCCATGATCCGCATGTTCAACGGCATGGAATTCATCGCTTCGGTGAGCGGACACGACGGAATAACCGGCCGGAACGCATACCCGAACTGGACGATGACGATCGACGGGCCCGGCGGCAGCGTCGCGCGTACCAGGGACGGAGTGGCGATCGATTCGCCCCTTGCCGTCGACACCGCGCTGGAATCCGAAATGATCGGCACCTTCTTTGGCGACATGAATGTCACATACCGGCTGGAGCCGGCGGACATTCTTTTCAACTACATGCCGGGGGTTGAAACCGGTTCGTACGCGGTGACTTACAGCCACAGCATGCTGCCGTCGTACCTGCGAATCAGCGACTGTTGCACCTCGATGATGAAGGTTCCGGAACCGAACCCCTGGGCTGGCGCCTTCTGGAGCAACCACAATTCGCGGGACAACTTCCCCGACCTGGTGTTCGGTTTCCTTGCCGCGCGGGAAGCGATGGACGACCCGGAAGCGGCGCCCGAAGTGCAGGCGGCGGCCAGGGCGGCCTGGGAAGCCGGGCTGAAGGTCGGCGATTCGGTGCAGACGAACGGCAGCCGGATCATGACCGTGTCCGAACACGGGACTTACGACGAAATCACCCCCAGCGGCGAAGTCCGCCCGGACGGAACGGTGGAAGCCGAAACGCTCGGTGCGATGTCGGACTGCCAGATGACATACGCGGCGCGCGCCCTTTCCAGCCAGGGCCTTGATTTGCCGTTGCCCGAACTGCCGCTGCCAGGCGCGCTTGAAAACCTGATTGCACCACTCGTGGCCGAATCGGGCTGTGTGGCCAGTGGTGACCACACCTGCACACGCCTGGCCGAATCCTTCTGCGGCAGAACCTGGGGCCAGCTTAACGAACTGACCCTTGACGGGGAGGGACTGGTCGACATGGCGGTCCGGCTCGACGCGGAAAGCCCGGGCTCGGCGGAGATGATCCTGGGCCAGTTTTACGGCAACTACGACCAGCCGCTCAACGCCGCGCTTGCCGTGCTGGAGTACGCCAGGCTGACCGGGAAAAAGGACCTGGAAGCCGAGGCCGCAGCGACCCTTGACGAAATGACGACCCTGTCGCGCACCTTCGCGGACGTGATTTTCGGAAGGAAGGACCCGGCCGAACAGGCGCAGATGCGATACGAAACAGCCCTGATTGACGCCCTGGGCGGCCTGACGCCACCAGCGTCCGACCTGCTGGACTTCGCCGTCGCCGAACAGCAGATGGCAGCCATGGAGTCATTGCTGGACATGGGCGACACCGCGCCCTCCGATCTTATGACCGGCGAACAGATCGTCGACGCCATAAGCGACGAACTTTCCGAATCGAATGCGACCGTAAGAAAGCGCTACAGCGAGACCTGGGGCGCCACGCCCCCCGTAAGGCCAGGCGAAGCGACGTATGAGGCGCGGGTGTTCGCGGATGGTGCACCGACCGACTGGGCCGCGGTCGACGTGCCGCATCACCGCCGGATGGGTGGAATCGACCTGCTGGAAGCCCTCCCGATCTGCCTGACCAATCCGGCCCTGCTGGATTGCACCTGGGCCGCCGCCGGTTGCGGACGCCCCGACCTGAACCATGACGGAACGGTCGACGGCGACGACAGGACCTTGTTTGCGCAGACACCTTCCGGCACGACCGGATGCCTGCCGGAAAACCAGTACTGTGACGGGGCCGACCTGGACCACACCGGCACGGTCGACGCCACGGACGCGGCCTTCATGGAGGCTGCGCAGGGGTGCCACTACACGATCGTCGCACAAGATCCGGTTTGATGAATTGCCACAAGGTGTTATCTTTCACCGAACGGTTTTCGTAATTCGACGACAGGAGGATCCGTGAAAAAGTTGATTCGTGGTCTCTGCCTTGCCTGCATTCTTGGAGCCGTGCTCGTGGCGGCCGGCTGCGCCCGCAAATGCGCAGCAGACGAAGACTGCCTGAAGGGGCGCTGCAACAAGGCGGTGAAGGAAGGTGTCTGCCAGGAAATCAACCTGGGCGAAGCCGATTCTTTATGCTCCGAAAACGCCTTCTGCAAAAGCCGCTTCTGTGACGCCGGCAAGTGCGCGGCGGAATGTGCCGGGCAGATGTGGTTTGACGGAACCGACTGCCTCAAGAAGGGTGATGGCGGCGCGAAGTGCGCATCGAACGACGCCTGCCTGAACGGGCGCTGCGAAGGCGGCTGGTGCTTCATTAAATGCCCGAACGGTGAATCCTTCGAGGACGGGAAGTGCATGGATCCCAGGCACGTCGACTGGGTGAAGATCGTCGGCGGCCATTTCTCCATGGGCAGCGACGAACTGAAGGCCTACCCGGACGAAAAGCCGGTGCACGAAGTGTCAATCCGGACCTTCGAAATCGCAAAAAACGAAGTCACCGTCGGCCAGTACCGCAAGTGCGTCAAGGCGGGCGCGTGCACCGAACCGGCGACCGACAAGTACTGCAACTGGGATGAAAAAGACCGCGAGCAGCACCCGATCAACTGTGTCGACTGGGACCAGGCGAACGCTTACGCGAAATGGGTCGGCGGGCGACTGCCAACCGAGGCGGAATGGGAATTCGCAGCGCGTGGCACCACCGGAAACAAATGGCCGTGGGGCAGCAACGAAGCGACCTGTCGCTATGCCGTGATTTCTGACGGCGGCGACGGTTGCGGCAGGGAAAGGACCTGGCCGGTCTGCTCGAAGGCACCCGGAAACACTCCCGAAGGGCTTTGCGACATGTCCGGGAACCTGCTGGAGTGGGTCCAGGACACTTACCATGAAAGATACGCGGGCGCGCCGTCGGACGGTTCCGCCTGGGACGGCGACGACGAATACAGGATGTGCCGCGGCGGGTCATGGTACTCAGAAGCCCGGCTGGCCCGCGCGACGGTCCGCGTCCACTACGAACCTGCCAGGCGCCTCGGCACCGTCGGCTTCCGCGTTGCCCGCGACCCCGACTGATCCTTCAAGAGGTTTTCCACCCGCCAGAGACAGGTTCAGGGCGCCTCGTCAAACTGCCCCTATTGTTCACCCGATCTCCAAGGCCCGAACAACGCGAGGGACGTTCAACACTGTGAGCCCATGGCCAACGGCCGTGGGATGTCGAGGATCTTGCACACTACGAATTCCGCTTGTTTCAGCAAAATTTCAACCTCCCGCTTGACATATATCTTTTTCGATATATGTTTGTATCCGGCTGACGCGGGAAGCGATTGAAATGGCCTCGAAGGAATGCATTACGGAAGCGGTCGCGCTGACTGGCGCGTTTTCGAACGCGATACGGCTCGCGATTATCGAACGTCTGGCGGCCGGCCCCTGCCTGGTCGGCGAACTGGCCGGGACCATCGGTCACGGGCAGGCCGTCGTTTCAAAGCAGCTAGGGATCCTGAAGGCGGCGGGACTTCTCAAATGCCAGCATGACGGCCGCTGTCGCGAATACGCGCTGGCGGATCCAGATGCCACGCTCAACCTGATGGAATCAATCAGGCGGTCGGCGGCGCTGGCCGCGCGCAACGCGAAGAGATGCAGGGAACAACAGATGGAGGAACACAATGCTTGATACCAACCTCAAACACATCGATTCAGTGGAAAAGTACCAGGGAATGGTCAAGAGCGGGCAGAAGGCCGCGGTCGTGTGCGGCCGCATGGGCCCCATGTGCATACCGGTGTACGGTGTGATGGAAGCCCTGGAAGGCAAGTACCCGGACGTCCATTTCTACGACATGGAGTTCGACAGCCCGACCGGGATGAAGACCATCAGGTCGCTGCCGGAAACGCGCGCCTTCAACGGGCTGCCGTTCACGGTGTATTTCCGGGACGGAAAGGTCGTCGCGGCGACCAGCAGCATCCAGACTAAACAGCAGGTCAAGGCAATCCTTGACGATAAAATGGCCTGAGGTCCGACCATGCCTGAAAGATTCGACGCCATTGTGATCGGGGCCGGGCCGGCTGGCCTGACTGCCGCCATCTATCTGGCGCGCGCCAGGCTGAAGACCGTGGTGATCGACAACGCTGCCGTCGGCGGCCAGATGAACCTGACCCACGAGGTGGCCAACTATCCGGGTGTACAGGGCATTTCCGGGGCCGGGCTGGCACGCGTCATGAAGAACCAGGCCGTGTCGTTCGGCGCCAGGATAATCGGCCAGGCCGACGTGACGTCCCTCGATCCGGCCGGCCCCGAAAAGACCGTGGAGGTCGAGGACGAAGGCGTGTTTACCGCCCCGGTCGTCATACTCGCGACCGGCGGGCTGCCGCGCACCCTTGGCCTTGAATCGGAGGCCCGTTTTAAAGGGCGCGGAATATCTTACTGCGCGACCTGCGACGGGGATTTCTTCACCGGGAAGGACATCGTGGTGGTTGGCGGCGGCAACTCCGCGCTTGAAGAGGCCGTGTCTCTGACGAAGTACGCCAGATCCGTGAAGATAATTCACGAATTCGACCATTTCCAGGCTCATCCCTGGGCAATCGCCGAGGCCGAAAAAACGCCACAGGTTTCGTTCCTGATGAACCAGCGGGTGGTGGACTTTGTCGGCAAAGAGGGACTCGAGGGCGTCGTGTCGGTCGACAAGACGACCGGCGCGTCCGTGACAGTGCCGGCTTCCGGGGCGTTCCTGTTCATCGGATACGTGCCGAACACCTCCTGGCTGAAGGACATGGTCGAACTGAACGAACGGGGTGAAATTGTCGTGGATCAGGCGATGGCCACGAACGTTCCGGGGGTGTTTGCGGCCGGTGACGCCAGGGCAAAACGGTACCGCCAGATTACGACCGCGGTGTCGGACGGGACGATCGCGGCCCTTGCGGCGACCGAGTACCTGACGACCCTGCAAAGGAAGTAGTCGGATGGCGCGGGTGTCCGTGTTACGCTTTGTCGCAGCCGGAACAGGGGTTTGAATCGTGTCTAAGGCAATCGCAGCGCTTATGACGCTTGCATTTGTGGCGGGTGGGTGTGCCGAACCGGCCGGTTCGTCGCTGCCGCCAACGCCGCTGAAGACGATGGGCCGCTTCATCGTCGACGCCGAAGGCAACAGGGTAAAACTCGCCGGATACAACTGGAACAAGGGCGAGGGGCCGGACATGGTGATGTCCGGACTTCAGGCGCGGCACCGCGATGCAATCGCGGCGGATCTGCAGGCAAACGGATTCAACACCATCAGGCTGGTCTGGTCGAACGAACTGGTCGAATCCAACAACTTGGTCGACCCGGTATTCCTGGCCGCCAACCCCGACCTTGTCGGAAAAACAACGCTCGAGGTGATGGACGCAGTGATCGAATCGCTTGCGACCCACGGCCTGATGATCGTGCTGAACAACCACATTTCGGACGCCATCTACTGCTGCAAGAGCGACGACGACAACACGCTCTGGTACAACGACCGGTTCCCCGAAACCGCCTGGGTCGATGACTGGAAGGCTGTGGCTGCGCGATATCGCGACCAGCCTGCGGTAATCGGCGCCGACCTGCGCAACGAACCCCGCTTCTTCGCGTATTTCGGTCCGGACGCGGGCGCGGAACTCGACTGGGCCGCCGCGGCCGAGCTGGGTGGGAACGCGGTGCTTTCCGTGGCTCCCCACTGGCTGATCTTCGTCGAAGGCGTCAACTACGCCCAGGAACTCTCGAACGCCGGGGCGAGACCAATCGCACTGGATATCCCGAACCGTCTCGTCTACTCGGTGCATGACTACCCCTGGTTTAACGGGGACATCACGGCGGAAGAGATGGTCGCGAAGTGGGAACGGAACTGGGCATTCCTGTTCAGGGATCCCGAAAAGCCGGTTCCGGTCTGGATCGGCGAATTCGGCCTGTGCAACAACTGCTGGAACAAGGGTGACCAGACACAGATCTGGTTTGACACCTTCACAGGTTTCCTGAAGGACAATGACCTCGACTGGTGCTGGTGGATGATGCACGGCGACGACAGCGAATCGGGCTGGGGCATGTTCAACCAGTCCACCGGCATACCCCTCGTCCAGGGCCTGCTGGACGTGCACAGGGACATGATAGTCCCGACAAGCGGCCCCGGTGTTGACAGCTGATGCAATTACCTGAAAGGTAAGTGGATTCGTTGGAATTGCTTTGACATGGTTGGTGAACAAACTAAATTGGGTGAACTATGAATGAAAACACGAACACAGGTTCCACTGGCCCCGAGGTTGAACAGCTTTCCATGGTCGTCTTTTCCGGCGATCTGGACAAGCTCCTTGCCGCGATGATCATCGCCACCGGCGCTGCCGCGTATGACATGAAGGTGAACCTGTTCTTCACCTTCTGGGCCACGGCGGCGCTGCGTGCGCCGGACAAGAAGGTCGGCGGCAAGGACTTCATGTCGAAGATGTTCGGATGGATGCTCCCGAAGGGCGCTAACAAGGTCGCCCTGTCGAAGATGAACATGGGCGGCATGGGCACGTCCATGATCAAGGGCATCATGAAGAAGAACCATGTGGCCTCGCTTCCCGAACTGCTCAAGACCGCCGGCGAGCTCGGCGTGAACATCAACGTCTGCGAGATGTCGATGAACCTGATGGGCTTCAAGAAGGAAGAACTGATCGATTACCCGAACATGAAGATTTGCGGCGTCGCGACGTTTTTAAGTGACGCGGCCGAAAGCAAGATCCAGCTTTTCATCTGACAAGGAGAAACGAAATGACCACCGAAGAACTGAAGGGCCTGAAAGTCGCCAGTGTTGTCGATGCGCGCGGTACAGCCTGTCCCGGCCCGCTGCTTGCTGCCAAGAAGGGCATGGGCGACCTCGAATCCGGCGATATCATGGAAGTCTATTCGTCCGACGAAGGCACGAAGGTTGACATCCCCAAGTGGTGCAGCAAAATGGGCCACGAATACCTGGGCATCGTCGAAGAATCGAGCTATGTCAGGATGTTCCTGAAGAAGTCCTGACCGGCGCGCGTCGTTGGGCGTTCAAGGGCGGTATTCCTGTCTGAATCGAGGTGAACGTTCGCATGCATGCCACGCATCAATCCCCGAAAATCCTGGTTTTTTCCACGGAAAAGATATCCGATCCGGGCATCGACCAGGCCGGCCTGCGCAAAATCCACTATTCGCCGTCGGTGTACGTGATAAGCGTCCCGTGTTCGGCGGGCATCAAGCCCAGGTGGATACTGCATGCCTTCGAACAGGGCTTCGACGGCGTCTTTATCGCGGCCGACGGTCACGAATGCTCGTACACGCCCAGGTGCTCGGAACTGACCAACGGGATAATCGAAACGTCCCAGAAACTGATGGAAGCAAAGGGCATAAGCCCGAAACGCATCAGGATGGCCGCCATCTGTTCGGTCTGCGCCGAGCAGTTCGCAAGCCACATGGCCAACTTCACCAAAATTCTGGTCGAACTTGACGGGAAGGCAGAATGAGCGCGGAAAACGATTCAAACAGGTACGACGTGACGGTCGTTGGCGGCGGGATTGCCGGACAGGAGGCCGCACTGAATCTGGCCTCCATGGGTCGCAAGGTCCTTCTTGTCGAGAAGGCTCTGTCGATCGGCGGCAAGATGATCCAGCTCAGCAAGGTCTTTCCAACGCTGGACTGCGCAGCCTGCATCACCACGCCGAAGATGTCGGAAACGGCCCGGAATCCATCTATCACGCTGTCGCTGAACACCGGGGTCGATTCGATTGAAAAGACCGAATCCGGCTTCGAAATCGGGTTGACGAAGGAACCGCGGTTCGTAATCGCGGAAAATTGCACGGGGTGCCTGCAGTGCGAGATGGTGTGCCCCGAACCACGCAGCGACGCGTATAACGAAAACCTGGCCGACCGGAAGGTGGCCTACATCCCGTTCAACCTGGCCAACCCAAGGATTGCGTCCATCGAGCGGTGCGACGAATCGGCCCCCTGCATCGCGGCCTGTCCGGGCGGCGTCAAGCCATACGGATACGTGTCGCTGGTGCGCAACGGCCAGTTCGAGGAGGCGATGGATCTTCATCTTGAAGACGTGCCCCTTCCGGGCAGCCTGGGCCGCGCCTGCTACGCCCCGTGCCAGGGCGAATGCACCCGTTCAAGCCTCGAAGGTCCGGTTGACATGCGGCGCATCAAGCGCTTTTTCGCGGACGAGTACTACGCCGGCCATCCTGACCCGAAGCCGCGCGAGGTGGCGCCGCCGACCGGAAAAAAGGTCGCGATCGTCGGGTCCGGCCCGGCTGGCCTGACCGCCGCGTATTTCCTGGCCAGGAAGGGCCACCAGGTCACCATTTTCGAAGCGGCGCCGTTGCCCGGCGGCATGATGCGCATGACGCTGCCGGAATTCAGGTTGCCGAACAGGGTCGTTGAGCGCGACGTGCGCAACGTCACCGCGCTTGGCGTTGAAATTGTCTGCAACACCAGGATTGACGACCTTGACACGCTGAAGGCCCGCGGCTTCGACCTGGTCTTCGTCGCCACTGGAACGCACGATTCGACCAGGCTGCGGGCGCCTGGCGCCGAACTTGAGGGCGTCGTTAACTGCCTCGACCTGCTCAGGGAATCGAAGATCGGGCAGAAGCAGGACCTCAAAGGAAAGAAAGTGATGATCGTGGGCGGCGGAAACACCGCCATGGACTCGGCGCGGACCGCTGTAAGGCTGGGCGCGGACAAGGTCACGATCGTCTACAGGCGCAGCCTTGAAGAGATGCCGGCTTTCGAAATGGAACGTCACGAGGCCCTTGCCGAAGGGGTCGAATTCCAGGTGCTGCGCAACCCGGTCGCCTTCCACGGTGAAAACGGCCGCGTGACCGGCGCCACGCTGATAAAGATGGAACTCGGCGCGCCCGGCCAGGACGGACGCCGCCAGCCGGTCGAGGTCAAGGGATCCGAATACCGTGTCGATGTCGATGTTGTCATCGAGGCAATCGGGCTCGGACCGGCGACCGCCGCGTTCAAGAACCTGCTTGCGCTGAACAAGGATCGGACAATCCAGGCCGACGGGCGGACGCTGCAGACCGCGGTGCCGTGGATATTTGCCGGCGGCGACACCGTCACCGGTCCCACGTCCATCATCGAAGCGGTCGGCCAGGGAAGACGGGCCGCGTTCTTCATGGACCGCCTGCTTTCCGGGCTGGACCTTGCCGGCGCGGAATACGGCGACACGCTTCCGTCGGTTGACCGGAAAAAGATTCTGGCGCGGCCCATGATACCGGCGGCGCCAATCCTTAATGAAAAGTTCAGGGACGGGCGGGAACGCATCGCCGATTTCGACGACATCGAACAGACATTCACCAGGGACGAGGCCGTGGCCGCTTCGGCGCGCTGCCTGGACTGCAGCAACTGCCGCGAGTGCCACCAGTGCATCACCGCGTGTCCTGCCTACGCGATCGACTTCGCCCAGAAGAAGGAAACCAGGAAGGTCCAGTCCGACGCGGTCGTAATCGCGACCGGATACGACCTGTGGGACCCGGCCGAAAAGCCGCATTACCACTCGCAGTCGCTGCCGAACCTCCTGACCTCCATGCAGATGGAAAGGCTGATAGCGCCCACGAGGCCGTTCAACGCGGTCCTGCGTCCGGGCGACGGCAAGGTTCCCGACAACATCGCGTACGTGCTGTGCGCCGGGTCGCGCGACGTCAGCCTGGACAACTACCGGACCTGCCCGGGCGCATCACGCAACAGCGAGATATGTTCGCAAATCTGCTGCATGTACTCGGCCAAGCAGGCCCAGCTCCTGATGGGCGCCCTGCCGCTGGCGGACATCACCGTCTACTACATGGACATCCGCGCCTTCGGCAAGAACTACGAAGAATTCTTCCAGCAGTCGAAAGGCATGGGCATCAGCTTCGTCAAAGGGCGCGTGGCCAGGATTTCGGACGACGGCAAGGGGCGCGGCGACATGATCCTGCGCGTCGAGGACGTGGAAAGCGGCGTCGTCAAGGAAATCAAGCATGACCTGGTCGTGCTGGCGGTCGGGTTGCGCCCGCAGAATTCGATTGTCGGAAAGTTCGTCGGGCAGGCCCCGGCGCTGGACGAATTCAGGTACATACGGCAGGCGGACGCGCTGATGAACCCGGCGGCCACGACCGTCGAGGGCGTCTTCGTGGCGGGTACCGCGGCCGCACCCATGGACATACCCGACTCGATCCTCTCGGCAGGCGCCGCGGCAGCGCAGGTGGCGGAGTATCTGAACCGCAAGACGGTGACGGACTGACGTATGGAAGAAAAGAAAAAGAAGAGAATCGGCGTTTACATCTGTCACTGCGGCGGCAACATCTCGGACTACGTCGACGTGGCGCAGATCCGCGAACTGGCCGGCAATGACGACTTCGTCGTAGTTGCCAAGGACGTGATGTTCGCATGCGCCGACAGCAACCAGAAAGACATGGTCGCGGACATAAAGGAACAGGGGCTGGACTCGATTGTCGTGGCCTCCTGCTCCCCGAAGCTGCACCTGCACACGTTCCGCAACGTCGCCCTGCGCGCGGGCCTGAACCAGTACCAGTACGTGCAGGTCAACGTCCGTGAACAGTGCTCGTGGCCGCACCACGACGACATGCAGGCCGCGACGGAAAAGGCCGCGGGCCTGGTCGAAGCCGGCATCAGGCGCGTCATGCACGCGGAACCTCACAAACCTATCAGAGTCGAGGCCGCCAGGGCCGTGCTGGTGGTCGGCGCCGGTGTGGCCGGCATGAGGGGCGCGCTGGCGCTTGCCGCGATGGGCAACGAAGTCGTCATGGTTGAAAAGGCCGCGCAACCGGGGGGCAAGGTCGCCGCGCGCAAGGACCTCTTCCCGGGCGATGCCGACGGCTCCGCGATCGTTGACGGCCTGCTTGAACGCGTCCGCCGGACACCGAACATCAAGCTGTTCACCAGTTCCTCCGTAAGCTCGGTCAGCGGCAGCATGGGCCAGTTCAAGGTCAAGGTCGCCGTCGGCGATCAGACGCCGCAGGAACTGGACTTCACGGTCGGTGCCGTCATGGTGGCGACCGGTTTCGACCCGTACCGGCCCGAGCCGGGCGAATACGGCGCCGGAAGCCCCGCCGTCATGCCGATTGGCGAATTCGTCAAGCTGGTCGAATCCGGAAACAGGGAACTGGTGCACCAGGGGCGCAAGGTCCGCAGCGTCGGGTTCATATACTGCGTCGGGATGCGCCAGACCAAAGGGAAGAACAAGTACTGCAGCCGTGTCTGCTGCAGCGGTGCAATCCAGGCATCGCTGTCCATGCACAGGCGCTACCCCGGCGTCCAGGCGTACCATTTTTACCGTGACATACGCACGTACGGAAAACAGGAAGTGATGTACGCCGACAGCTCCAGGGCCGGCGACGTGTACTTCATGTTCACCGAAAAGGAACCGCCGGTCGTCGAGGCCGGCGAACACGGGGCCGTGATCAGGGTCAAGGACCTGCTGACAAAAAAGAAGGAACTCGAGGTTCCGGTCGACCTGGTCGTTCTGGTCACCGGGATGGTCCCGCAGGCCGACAGCGCGCAGGTCGCCGGCACCTTCAAGATCCCTGTCGGCAGCGACGGGTTCTTCAACGAAATCCACCCGAAGCTCCGTCCGGTCGAGACGGTCATCAACGGTGTCTTCCTGGGCGGTTCCTGCCAGGGGCCGAAAAACATCACCGAAACGCTGGCTTCATCGCTGGCGGCCGCGGCCAAGATCAACGCGGTCATCGGACGCGGCGTGATCGACCTTGACCCGGTCATCGCCAGGGTCGATCGGGAAAAGTGCGTCTGGTGCGGCAAGTGCGCGGCGGTTTGCGAATACGGCGCCCTTGTTGAGATGGAACGCGACGGGAAGAGCTTCGCCCTCGTGGACGAGCCTTCGTGCGTCGGCTGCGGCGTCTGCGCGCCGGTCTGCCCGACGAACGCAATCGAACTCGCCTGCTTCACCGACAGCGAAATCGAGGGAATGATCGACGGATTCGCGTTGGACCAGAACATCAACATCGCCGAAACGAAGTCGGAAATCGACGCCGGCGGCGCACCCTCGGTCGCCATGAAGGAATATCCCGCCCAGTGGCACGCGATTCTTTCGACGGTCCAGGATGGATCGGCCACGATTCCCGACATCGCGGCGAAATGCGGACTTGATCAGGCGCTGGTTACCAGACACGTCATGACCATGCTGCGATACCGGGTCATGGAAACGGCCGGTCTGGACGAAGACGAACAGTACCATCTTTATCAGCCGAAGCGCTGACGGGGGCCCGGGATGGCAAGGATTGACCCGACACTGGCCGCAAGGCTGAAAAAATACGGCGCGAAGGACTTTTCCGCCTGCTACAACTGCGGCAACTGCACCGCCGTCTGCTCACTGACCGCGAAGGACGCCAACTACCCGCGAATCTTCCTGCGGTATGGGTCGGTCGGCATGAAGGACGAAATGCTGTCCGCCGCCGAACCATGGCTCTGCTATGCGTGCGGCGAGTGCTCCACTGCCTGCCCGCGCGACGCGGGTCCCGGCGATTACATGGCGGCGGCGCGGAAGTTCGCGATCGCCCACCACGAACCTACCGGCCTGACGCGCCTGCTGTTCACGAACAACCCGTTCGCGATCGTGTTCACGTCGCTGCTGGCGGTGTTTCTGGGTGTATTCATGACCATGGCCTCGGACAGGATCGATCCCGACAACGCCATCAAGCGCTGGATATTCGAGACTTTCAAGTTCGAGGTCATTCACGACCTGGGCATGGTCATATTCAGCTTCATGGGACTGACAGCGCTGATCGGCGTGATCCTGATGTCCAGACGGCTTTTCAAGGGCATGACAATGCCGAAGAATCCGCTGGCGGCAGCCTGGGACGCTGTCAGGAATGTCCTTGTCGAAGCCGCCGCGATGCGCCGGTATCGTAAATGTCTCGAAGACGAAGAACCCTATTTCAAGGGCAGGAAGGCCATCGTGCAGCCCTGGTTCCTTCACTGGAACATCATGTGGGGCTTCATCGGCCTGCTGATGGCGACGATACTGGACTTCATGCTGAAGGATCCGGCCACGCCGACGTTCTGGCCGACGCGCATCCTGGGCACCGTTGCCGGCGTCATGATGATGTACGGCGCGACCATGACCATCATTTACAGAATCAAAGGCGTCGCCAGGCAGTACAGGAACACGCAGCTTGCGGACTGGGCACTCCTGGGCGCGCTCTTCCTGGCCGGGCTGACCGGGTTCTGGATGGAAGTCGCGGTCATGGCACATCTGACGCAGAAGGTGAACGAGGTCGTGTTCATCGTCCACACCATCATCTCGATGGAACTGGTCATCCTTTTCGCGTTTTCCAAGTTCGCCCACGCGTTTTACCGGCCGCTGGCGCTTTTCGCTTATTTCCTGAAAGGCGGGAAGAAGGCGGCCTGAGCCAGTCAGCGGCCACGCGGCCGTTCGGGCATCGAAAGCACCATTCGATCCATGGCGCTCCTGGTGGAAGGGAAGTAGGCCCTGGCCGCGTCCCAGTCCAGCCAGGCATCCGCGAGGGCAACCGCGCGATCCGGTCCGGCCTGGACCGCGAAGGCCATGATTTCCGGGGCCAGATCGATGTTCGACAGGGCCTCGGCAGGCGCGCCCGACACCGCCAGAAGCACGTCGCGGGCCACTGATTCCATCAGCAGCTTGTACATGTCGCCGTTGTCGCGTTCGGACGGCACGGAATCGGAAAACTGCAGCCTGACCCTGTCCGGTTCCGATGCAAGACTTAAGAAAGTCCTTACAAAATCAAGGCGTTCCTGAAGTACATCGCTGTCCAGCATGCGAAGCGCCGCACCCGGGGATCCGGACGCAAGCGCCGCGGCCGACCCCGCCGCACCGGGTTCGACGCCCCTGCCGATCAGCCACGACGATATCTGAGCCGCCGGAACCGGTCCGAACGGAACCTGGAGGCTGCGTGACAACACGGTGCGCGGCAGCGTGTCGGGGCTTGACGTCACAAGCACGAAGATGGTCTTCGACGGCGGTTCTTCCAGCGTCTTGAGCGCCGCGTTCGCGGCCTCGATGTTCATCGTGTGGGCGTCGTCGATTATCAGGCACTTCCATGGTCCGATGATCGGCTGGTACAACAGCCGCGGCATCGCGTCACGGATGGCGTCAATCTTGATGATTCCCTTTTCGGGCCCGATGGTCACCAGGTCCACGTACCCGCTTTCGTCCATGCGGCGGCAGTTCGGACAGACCCCGCACGAATCGCCGTCATTCGGGTCGCGACAGACCAGGTAGGACAGGAAAGCCATCGCCATGGTCCGCTTCCCGACACCCTCGCGGCCGTGAAACAGTATGGTGGGTGGCACGCGGCCGGCGTCCGCCGACTGCCGCAGGACCGCGGAAACCCTGTCATGTCCGATGATGTCGGAAAACTTCATTGTCCAGCCTGTCCATGCGGTCAGTGAAACGGTAATCGCACGGGCCCAATCAGTCAACCCGGGCGGGAGGCTCCTTCCTGCAGGCCTTCTTGGGCGGGGACGACAGGAACGTGAAAATCAGCAGGAGGATGACGCCGCCGGTGATGCCGATGTCGGCGATGTTGTAACGCGGCCAGTGATAGTCCTTCCAGTACATGTGGATGAAGTCCACGACGTATGTAAGCGTGGCGCGGTCGATGAAATTGCCCAGCGCGCCGCCGAGCACGACGCCGAGCGTGACTGTCAGGAACCAACTGTCCGACGGCGGCTTCCACAGCATGTACAGCAGCGCGGCCAGCGCGAACACCCCGAACGTGAGGAATATCGCGAGCCTGACCTTTCCGTCGACCCAGAGCAGCATGGAGAAAGCGCCTGCCGGATTTTCGACGTACGAGTAATCCCAGAAGTTTTCGATGACCACGACCGAGCGATCGGCCAGGAGATAGGTCGCGCCCTTCGCGGCCTCGGCGCCCGGGCTGACGGGCTCGAGCCCTTCCATCGGGATGATGTACAGGGCTTCCTTTATGGTTTCATCAACCGTCGATTCGGACTCGGCGGGAATCCGGTCAAGGATGAAGTCCCTCACCGTGATGTCGGACAGATTCTGCGCGACCTGCGCCGCGACGTCCGCCGCGTTCGTCCCCGGGGCCGCCCTGCCGACCAGTCTTTTGATCATGGCCGCGTCGTTGCGTTCGATACGACGCACGAAACGACGATCCCGGTCATAAACCAGGAAGCCGCCAACAGTCGATCCGACCGACGATTCCAGCGAATGAACCTTGTCGGAAGGCTTCACGGGAAACTTTTCAGGCTGCCGGAGAACCACCCCTTCGAGCTCGGAGTCCTTCATCCCGGGAAAACGCGCGCGTACCGCGTCACCGACGGTGCCGCCTTCCCCTGTCGACACGACCGGCAGCATGTGCCACCAGTTGGCGAGATTGTCTTCGGCCCAGCGCTTCGTGATCATGTCCGGCACGAAGAAGAGCGCCGTGACGGACAGTATCACCAGGCCCCGCAGGACCTTCTTCCCGAATGCGTTCATGCGCGGCCCTCCCCGGCGCCTGCGGCGTCAATGACCTCGGCGCAGCGCGCGCAGAGGTCCGGATGGCCTTCGACCGAACCGACCGACTCGAAGTAATTCCAGCATCGGCTGCAGCGCCGGGTCTTGAGCGGGGTGATCGCTGCTTCCGCGGGGGCGTCGCCGTCGATGGCCGGCACCCTGGAAACCGAGGTACGCGACACGACGAACAGCTCGGGCAGGATTGACTCGAAACGGGTCACGACCCTGTCGAATTCGCTGCCAGACTTGATCCCTAGCGCGACCGACGCTTCCAGCGGATGGCCGATTTCGCGCGCCGTACGCGCCTGCTCCAGGTTCTTCAGGACGACTTCCCTGACCAGCCTGAACTGGGCCATGTCGTCCAGAAGTGCCTTGTCGGACGGGAACTCGTCGGCCGTCGGCAGCTTCGTCAGCATGATGCTGTCGGGCGCACCCGGGAGGCGACGGTGGTGGGACCACGCCTCTTCCATGGTGAACGACAGCACCGGCGCCATGAGGCGCAGCGTGGCGTCCAGGATCCGGTATATCGCGGTCTGCGCCGAACGACGATCCTGGCCGCGCGGATGCCCGCAGTAAAGCCGGTCCTTCGTGATGTCGAGGTAGAACTGCGAAAGATCGGAGACCATGTACCCGAGAATGGTCCGTACGACCGAGTGGAACTCGTAGGCGTCATAGGCCTCGCGTACCCTGGCGACGACCTCGGCGAAACGCGCAAGCGCCCACCTGTCCTGCACCAGGAGTTCGGAATCCGAAACCATGTCCGTCGCCGGGTCAAAGTCGGAAACGACGCCCAGTTCGAACCGCACTGTGTTGCGGATCTTCCTGTACGCCTCGACCAGGCGGGTCAGGATTTCCTGCGAAAGACGGATGTCGTCGCGGTAATCCTCGGCAGCCGTCCACAGGCGGAGGATATCCGCGCCGTCACGTTCGATTATCTTGCCGGGATCGATGTAATTGCCTTCGGACTTGGACAGCTTGCGGCCGTTGCCGTCGACGACGAACCCGTGCGTCAGGACCGCCTTGTACGGGGCCTGGCGCCTGGTGCCGACCGATGCCAGCAGCGACGACTGGAACCAGCCGCGATGCTGATCGCTGCCTTCCAGGTACAGATCCGTCCTGACGTTTTCGCCGTAGCGCTTTTCCATGACGGCCGAATACGACACGCCGGAATCGAACCAGACATCAAGGATGTCGCGAACCTTGTTCAGGTCGTCAGACCCGCAGGCCGTGCACTTCCAGCCGCCGGGGACCAGGTCCTTCAATTCACGATCGAACCACGCGTCGGCGCCTTCAACCTCAAAAATGTCGGCGACGTGGTTGATGAACGCCTGCGACGTGTCGACCTGGCCGCACTTGTTGCAGATGGTCCCGGCGATCGGCACGCCCCAGTGGCGCTGGCGCGAAACGCACCAGTCCGGACGGGACTTCAACATGCCGGTGATACGATCCCTGCCCCACGACGGGATGAATTCGACGGTGTCCAGCGCCTTCAGCGCGTCCTGGCGAAGTCCGCTCTTGTCGACCGTGATGAACCACTGCGGGGTCGCCCGGAAGATGACCGGGTTCTTCGAACGCCAGCAATGCGGATACTGGTGCGCGAACTTCGACTTGCCCAGCAACAGCCCCTTCGATTCCAGCAGGGCGATGATGTCGGCGTCGCACGAAAACACCATGCGGCCTTCGTATTCCGGCACGTCCGACGTGAACTGGCCCTTCGCGTTGACCGGCGCGTACGGTTCAAGACCGTACCTGGCGCCGACCACGTAGTCGTCTTCGCCGAAACCGGGGGCGGTGTGGACACAACCGGTTCCGGAATCCATCGTGACGTGCTCGCCGCAAATCAACAGGGATTCGCGATCGATGAACGGGTGCCGGCATGAAGCCTTTTCAAGGGCTGCGCCCTCGAATGTCGCGATCACCTCGCCCATCGGCTGTTTCGTCTGCAGGTGGAAGTCCTCGCGCAGGGCCTCGGCGATGACCCAGACGTCGCCGTTGACCTTTTCGGCGATGTAGGTCGCGGCCGGGTCCAGGGCAATCGCCAGGTTGGACGGGAGCGTCCATGGCGTGGTCGTCCAGATGATGACGCCGCCATCCACGCCCTTGAGCGCGGGTATCTTTTCGCCGACAGAGGGGCCGAACGGGAACTTCACGTAAATCGACATTGAAGTCGATTCCTTGTATTCGACCTCGGCGTCGGCCAGCGCGGTTTCACATTCGTGACACCAGAAAACCGGCTTGTGCCCCAGCACGACCGAACCGTTTCCCACGAACTTGCCGAATTCGCGCAGCGTGCGCGCCTCGTAGTCGTGAGTCATGGTGAGGTACGGGTTGTCCCACTCAGCCAGCACGCCGATGCGGCGGAATTCATCTTTCTGCGTCCCGACCCATTCGCGGGCGTAATCGCGGCACTTGTGGCGCAGATCCGAAGGATTGGCCCTGGCCTTGTCCCGACCGACGACCTTTTCGACGGCGTGTTCGATCGGGAGTCCGTGGCAGTCCCAGCCGGGCCTGTTTTCACAACGGTGGCCCGTCATGTTGGCGACCTTGACCACCATGTCCTTGAGCACCTTGTTCAGGATGTGCCCGTGATGGATGTGTCCGTTCGCGTAGGGCGGACCGTCGTGGAAGAGGAATGGATCCGCTTCAACGGCGCCGGCCATCATCTTTTCGTATATCTTGTTCCCTTCCCAGAATTTCAGGAATTCCGGTTCCTTCTCGCGAAGGTTCGCCTTCATCGGGAACGACGTCCCGGGAAGGCACAGGGTGTCCTTATAGTCTTTTTCTTCGGCCATGGATGCCTCCGGTCGGCGCCCTCGCGGCGCCGGGAAAATCGCGCAAAACTCTAGCAATATCGCCGGAAATGTCAATCAGGGGGTCAGGGCGTGGTAATTATGCCTGGGGCCGGGAATGCCGCGCAGAAGTCGCGTACTTCCGCAGCCAGCGCATCCAGGCCATCCGGGTCCTCCACCATGTCCGCCACGCGGTTGAAACAGTCCGCGATGAACTTCATTTCGGGTTCCTTCATGCCCCGGCTGGTAACGGCAGCCGTGCCAAGGCGCAGGCCCGACGGATCAAACGGCTTGCGCGGATCGTCAGGCACCGTGTTGTAGTTGCATTCCAGTCCGCCCCGATCCAGGGCGCGGGCGTACGCCTTGCCGGTCATGCCGCGGGGCGTGACGTCCATCAGGATCAGGTGGTTGTCGGTGCCGCCGGAGACCAGCTTGAATCCATGGGCCGAAAGGTGGCCGGCCAGGGTTTTCGCGTTACTGACGACCTGGTGCGCGTAAACGCTGAATTCCGGTGTCGCCGCCTCGCCAAGCGCGACCGCGATGCCGGCCGTCGTGTGATTGTGAGGACCGCCCTGCAGGCCCGGGAATACCGCCTTGTCGATGTCCTTCGCCATCGCCTCGCGACACAGGATCATCGCGCCACGCGGGCCGCGAAGCGTCTTGTGGGTGGTGGTGGTGACAACGTCGGCCCAGGGGATCGGGCTCGGATGCGCGCCGCCGGCGACCAGGCCCGCGATGTGCGCCATGTCGACCATCAGGACCGCCCCGACCTCGTCGGCGATCGCGCGGAACGCCTTGAAATCGATGATCCTGGGATATGCCGTGGCACCGCATATAAGCAGCTTCGGCCTTTGGGCCAGCGCCAGTTCCCTGACCCTGTCGTAATCGATCAGCCCCGTGGTCCCGTCAACCGAGTACTGGACAGACCTGAAAAACGCCCCCGTGATCGAGACTTTCCAGCCGTGGGTCAGGTGACCACCCGACGGCAGGGCCATTCCCATCACCGTTTCGCCCGGCTTCAAGGTGGCGAAGTAAACGGCGAGGTTGGCCGGGGACCCCGAATATGTCTGCACATTGGCGTGGTCGGCGCCGAAGAGCGCCTTTGCACGCTCGATCGCGAGAAGTTCAAGCGGATCAACGCACTGCTGGCCCTCGTAGTAACGCTTGCCCGCGTATCCCTCGGAATACTTGTTGGTGAACACGCTTCCGGTGGCTTCAAGCACGGCCCTGGAGGTGTAATTTTCAGACGCAATCAGGCGAACCTTGTCGAACTGGCGCCTTTCCTCCGCGGCGACAAGGGCCGCGACCTCCGGATCCGCCTGGATGAGGGTCTTTTCTTCCATCTTCATCATTGCCTCCAAAAAAACGGCGCCCGGGCGTCACTCGGCCTTCCTGCCGGTGGCTATTGCCGAGTTGCGCAGGGCGCAGTACTTTTCGCCGCACATCGAACAATACTCGGACGTCATATGTTCCGCCTGCGGCAGCGTGATCGCGTGGTATTCGCGTGCCCGGTCCGGATCCATCGCCAGCCGGAACTGCCCGTCCCAGTCGAATGAACACCTGGCATCCGCCATCAGGTCGTCTTTTTCGCGCGCCCCGGGATGTCCCTTCGCGATGTCGGCCGCGTGTGCCGCGATCTTGAACGCGATCAACCCGGTCCTGACGTCTTCAAGGTCCGGCAGCCCGAGGTGTTCCTTGGGCGTGACGTAACAAAGGAAATCGGCGCCGGAGACAGCGGCCATCGTGGCGCCAATCGCGCCGGTGATGTGGTCGTACCCCGGCGCGATGTCGGTGACCAGCGGCCCCAGGACGTAGAAGGGCGCGCCGTCGCATACCCGCTTCTGCCTGGCCATGTTTTCGGCAATCTGGTCAAACGGCATGTGGCCGGGGCCCTCGATCATCACCTGGACGCCGGCTGCCCGCGCCCTGCGTGTCAATTCCCCGAGCGTGTCCAGCTCGCAAAACTGCGCGTCGTCCGAGGCATCCGCCAGGCAACCGGGACGCAGGCCGTCGCCCAGGGACAGCGTGACGTCGTGGCGCGAAGCGATTTCCAGGATTTCGTCAAACCGCGTGAAGTAAGGATTTTCACGTCCGTTCCTGACCATCCAGCGTGCCATCAGTGCACCGCCGCGACTGACGATGCCGATCTTCCGCCTGGCTGCCAGCGGTATGTGGGCAGCAAGGATGCCGGCGTGAATCGTCATGAAGTCGACGCCCTGGATCGCCTGGCGACGGACCACGTCGATGAAGACGTCTTCGTCAAGGTCCTCGAAACGGTCCACCGACTCGGCGGCCTGATAAACCGGCACCGTCCCGACCGGCGCGGTGGACGCGTCGATGACCGCCTGCCTGACATCGTCGATGCCGGGACCGGTGGAAAGGTCCATGACGGCGTCGGCCCCGTACTTCAGGGCGGTCATGACCTTGGCCACTTCCTCGGAGAGACACGAACTCGTGGGCGAGCGGCCGAGGTTGACATTGACCTTGACCGACATCCCGAGCCCGATGCCGACCGGGTCCAGCGACAGATGCGCCGGGTTGGCCGGAATGACGACGGTTCCGTTGGCAACGCGTTCGGATACGAGGGCGGGGTCAAGCCCCTCCCTTGATGCGACGCGCCTTACGGCCGGGGTGACGTCCCCGCGCCTGGCCGCGTCGACCTGAGTATTTCCAGAAGTACTTGAAAGCATCTTGATCCCTGTATTGAAGCAAGCGCACGGACATCCAAACTAACGCGGTTTCGGCCGGACGGCAAGCTCGCGGCTGTAAAATCGACCTTGAAACGGCCCTTCTGGTACAATCCGCCGCATGAAGGTGCTCGGCATAGAAAGCTCCTGTGACGAAACATCGGCCGCTGTCGTCGAAGACGGCAGACGGGTGCTGTCCAACGTGGTCTGGTCCCAGATCAAGATCCACGAACCGTACGGCGGCGTCGTCCCTGAACTGGCCTCGCGCAACCACCTGCGTTACATCACCCCGGTCGTCGACTCCGCCCTGGCGCAGGCCGGGGTTGTCCCCGCTGATCTGGACGGCATGGCCGTGACGATCGGTCCGGGCCTTATGGGGTCGCTGCTGGTCGGCGTGCAGTTCGCGAAGGCGATGGCGCTGGCCATCAGGAAGCCGCTGGTTGGCGTAAATCACCTTGAAGGACACCTTTCCGCCGCCTTCATGATCGACGGTATCGAGCCCCCGCGATTCCCGTTTGTCGGCCTTGCGGTTTCAGGCGGTCACACCAGCATATACCTGGTACGTGGATGGGGCAGTCTCGACCTGCTCGGGCGGACACTGGACGACGCGGCCGGCGAGGCTTTCGACAAGGCGGCGGCCATGCTCGGCCTGTCCTACCCCGGCGGCGTGGTGATCGACAGAATCTCGAAGGGGCGTCCTGTCGACGCGGTCAGGCTGCCGCGGCCGATGATCAAGGACCCCTCGTTGAACATGAGCTTTTCCGGCCTCAAGACGGCACTCCGACGCCACCTGGAGACGCTCGGACGAACGCCCGGCGAGGACGAAACCGCCGACATCGCCTCGTCGTTCCAGGAAGCCGTGGTCGACATACTTGTCAGCAAGGTAATCGCGGCGGCCCGCGCCAGCAGCGTGAACGAGGTCGTGATAGCAGGTGGCGTGGCCGCCAACAGCCGGCTGCGGGCCAGGATGAACGACGCCTGCGAAAAGGCCGGGTTCAGGCTTATTGCCGTGCCGCTCAGCCTCTGCACCGACAACGCGGCCATGATTGCCGGCCTCGGCCACCAGTATCTCTTCGGCGTCCTTAAGGACGCGCCCTGTCCCAGGGACATGGAAATGGACCCGTTCATGCGCCACGTCAGCGCCGGGTGAATGGGATTTTTGCGGGGAAACGATGCATATCCGCTCGCTTACCATCCTGACCGCGGCCCTGCTTTCCTGCGGCACGGACGGTCCGCAGATCCATTCCGACGCCATCGGCGACGCCGGCATTGACGACACGTCAGCGGATTCCACCGTCATCCTCGACTCCATGAATCCGGACGCGATTTCCGATCAGGGCGCCGAACTGCCTCCCGGCGACACAACTACGGATGACGGCGGCACCAGCAACTGCGAAAGCTCCCTGCGTTCCTGGATGTGCCAGTCGGAGGAATGCGAGCCCGGCCACGAATGCCTCGGATACGTCCCGTCATGCACCGAAGCCGTATGCTGGGGCGCCTGGTGCCCGTTCATACCCGGATTCTGCCTTCCCCGCGTGACCGACGAGGTCTGCAGCAAGGATAATCCCCAATGCGACGACGGTTACTCCTGTGCAATGGGCGAATATTCCCGGTACGGCCTGTGTACCTGGATCGGCAGCGACGGACTGTGCCTGTCCAACGCTGACTGCGCCACGGATCGTACCTGTGCCGGCGAGGTCATAAGCCGGTTGACGGACGCCGGGCACGGCACACAACTTCCGGGCGTCTGCCTCGAGAAGCTTGAAAGCGGGTGCTGGGACGACGGCATGTGCTTCGGGGGCTGGTGCGACGGTGCGATACTGTGCGTCCCGGGCGACGATTCATGCGTTCCGGCACCCGGGGTCTGCGTTGCCGGCGACAAGCCTGGATGTGAACCGGTCGGCGAAGGGGCGACGTTGGAGTGCGACGGCTCCACCTGGGGCAACTGGTGTGTCGGGGCCGAAGGATTCTTCAACCGCTGGTGCGCGCCGCCGCCCGCCAGCCAGGCCGCCGGCGGACAGTGCTGGGAAGATCGCGAATGTTCGCCTGCGTTGACGGGGAACCTGTGCCGTTCTTCCATGGCCTGCCCCCCGAGGTCATTCTGTCGCGTCGCGGGTTTTCACTCCGGGGTGTGCGGCGCTGCCCCGGTTGATGGCGAGGGCCTGACGCTCCGCTTCCAGGACCAGACGTCCTCGGGCGAAGTGACGCTTGCCGCGGATTCCCGGGTAATGCTGGTCAACCGGGGACCGGTCGCGATTTACGTCCTGCCCTGCGGCACAGTCGCGGTGTACGCGCAGAAGAACGGCGAGTGGGATGAAACTGCCCTTCCGTGGGCGTTTTCGACCCCTGAATGCACGGCGCTCCCCAGCACGAAGCTGCTTCTGCGCGTTCCCCCGGGATCGGGTCTCGTCATGACCATCCCGCCGGGCAGCGACTTCAACGACACCCTGGCCAACCGGCGCATAAGGCTCGGGCTGGAATACCGGGTCGGCTGTGAACCGGGCGGATCGGAAGGCAGCGAAATGGCCTGCAATGAGTTATCCAACAACCTCCGGCGCAGTATATTCAGTCCTGACGTGTTCTGGAAGAGGGCCCCTTGATGAGCTTCGCATGACAGGCATCGACGAATCGGGCGGACCGGGACGGCCGGGGCGCAAAAAGTCACTGGGGCAGCACTTCCTGAACAGCGGCCGTACCGTAAACCGCATCGTTGACGCGCTGGCGCTTGAACCCGGCATCGGGGTGTGCGAAATCGGGCCGGGCCGCGGCGCCCTGACCAGGGAACTTTCGGCCAGGCAGGCCGCACTGATCCTGGTCGAAATGGATTCCGATCTGATCCCCCTGCTTCGCGCCTCCTACCCCGATGCGCGCGTGGTCGAGGCGGACGCGGCCGCCATCGACACCGGCACGCTGGTGCCCGCCGAAGGACGGGCGGTCGTAGTCGGAAACCTTCCGTACAACGCCGGTGGCCGGATTCTTTTCAACCTCCTGACGGGACCGGCACATTTCGAACGCATGGTTCTGATGTTCCAGAAGGAAGTCGCGATACGCTTCTGCGCAGCCCCGGGCGACCGCGAATTCGGCGCGTCCTCACTGCTGGTCAGTCTGCTGGCCGAAACCCGGTATCTTTTCGACGTTGCACCTGGCAAGTTCATTCCGCCGCCTAAAGTGATGTCAGGCGTCGTGCTGTTTCTGCCCCGCGTCCTGGCTGCCACGGAAAGGGACGTGGCCGGGCCGGCGTTTTCCGGGTTCGTCCACGCGGTTTTCGCGCAGCCCAGGAAGACCGTGGCGAATTCGATGATGAACGGTCTAAAGCTTGATCGCCAGACGGTCGAGGCCCTGCTTGCGGACGCCGGCGTCGACCCCGGGTGCAGGCCGAACTGCGTCACGCCCGTACAGGCCATTGAAATGTTCAGGAAGTTTGCCGGAAGGGACTAGTCGTCCTCGGACGATTCAGGCGTCTTTTCGGAAGACCCCTCGAAATCACCGGACTCATCAAGCGCGGGAAGATCCACGAACAGCGGGGCTGCCTTGCGCGGGGCGCGGGGTTCCGGAGCAACCAGTTCCTCGATGCCGTCAAGTTCATCGTCTTCGTCGCTTTCCATCACGACGTCAATCGCCACCAGCTTGTCGTCCGGGCCCAGGTCCATGATCTTCACGCCCTGGGTGACGCGGCCGATCAGCCGGATGTCGCCGACCTTGGTCCTGATGATGGTACCGGTGTCGGTCGTGAGGATTACTTCCTGTTCCGGCCTGACAGCCCTCATGCCTATGACGAACCCGACCCTGGTACTGGCGCGCATGGCGAGGATGCCGGTGCCGCCGCGACGCTGGAGCCTGTATTCCTCGACCGGCGTGCGCTTGCCGAAGCCGCGTTCGGTGACCGCAAGGATCTCGTTACCCGGCTGGAGCACTTCCATCCCGATGACGCGGTGCGGTGCCTTGACCGCCATGCCGCGGACTCCGCGCGTGTCACGGCCGATGCTGCGCAGGTCGTCGATCTTGAACAGGATCGACTTGCCTTCGCTGGAGAACAGCAGGACCTGATCGGTTTCGGTGGCGAGCCTGACCTGGATCAGGTCGTCGTCGTCGTCAAGCTTTATAGCGATCAGCCCGGTCCTGCGGATATTCTTGAACAGCGGCAGGTCGGTCCGTTTCACGATGCCCTTCTTCGTGGCGAACACGAAGCTGGACGGCGTTTCGAAGTCGTCGACCGGCAGGATCGCGGCGACATGTTCGTCGGCCGCCAGATTCAGCAGGTTGACCAGGGCGCGTCCCTTGGCGGACCTTGCGCCGGCCGGGATCTGGAAGACCCTGATCCGGAAAGCGCGCCCCTTGTCCGTGAAGAAGAACACCCATGTGTGCGTCGAGGCCACGAACATGTCCTTGACGAAGTCCTCTTCGCGCGTGCCCATCCCGCGGCTTCCCTTGCCACCGCGGCGCTGGCTGCGATACTGGGCTGTCGGGGTGCGTTTGATAAAGCCCTGGGCAGACACGGTAACGACCATGTCTTCTTCGGCAATCAGGTCCTCAAGATTGATGTCACCAAGATCTTCCGCGATCTCGGTCCTGCGCTGATCTGCGTAAAGCTCGCGGATTTCCTGAAGTTCTTCGGCGATTACGTCCATCAGGATGGCTTCCGAACCAAGGATTTCCCCCAGCCTTTCAATCCGCTTACGGATTTCTTCCAGTTCCAGGACGATCTTGTCGCGTTCCATCCTGGTCAGGCGTTCCAGCCTGAGGTCCAGAACCGCGCGCGCCTGGATTTCGGAAAGGCCGAACTTCGCCATCAGGCTGGTTCTGGCTTCTTCCGGGTTGGCGGACCGGCGGATCGTTTCAATGACCGCGTCCAGGTTGTCGATCGCGATCGTGTAGCCGAGCAGAATGTGTTCGCGTTCCTGGGCCTTGCGCAGCTCGAACAGGCAGCGCCGCGTCACGACGTCCTTGCGGTGATTGATGAATTCGCTGAGCGCATCCTTGAGCGTCAGCAACCTGGGACGCCCGTTCGATATCGCCAGCATGATCACGCCGAACGTGCTCTGCATGGGCGTCATGGCGTAAAGCTGGTTCAACACCACCTGCGGGTCGGCGTCGCGCTTAAGCTCAATGACGATCCGCATACCGTCGCGGTCCGATTCGTCCCTGAGATCGGAGATGCCTTCGACGCGCTTGTCCTTGTGGAGTTCCGCGATGCGTTCGATCAGCCTGGCCTTGTTGACCAGGTACGGAATCTCGGTCACGACGATCATGGGCTTTTCGCCCTTCTTGTCGCCCTTGACCTCTGCCCTGGCCTGCATCTTGATGGTGCCGCGGCCGGTTTCGTACGCTTCACGGACGCCCCTGGTGCCGAGGATGAAACCACCGGTCGGGAAGTCGGGGGCCGGAATGAATTCCATGAGGTCGGCCACCGTCAGTTCCGGGTCGCGGATCAGGGCGATGGTGCCGTCGATCACCTCGGACAGGCAGTGCGGCGGGATATTAGTGGACATGCCGACCGCGATGCCGGAAGAACCGTTGATAAGCAGGTTAGGTATGCGCGACGGCAGAACGGCGGGTTCCTTGAGGGACCCGTCGTAGTTGGGCAGCATGTCGACCGTCTCTTTTTCGATATCGGCCAGCATCTCTTCGGCGAGACGCTGCATGCGGACCTCTGTGTAGCGCATGGCCGCCGCGGAGTCGCCGTCGACCGACCCGAAGTTACCCTGGCCGTCGACCAGCAGGTAGCGCATCGAGAAGTCCTGCGCCATGCGGACCATGGTGTCGTATATCGCGGAGTCGCCGTGGGGGTGGTATTTACCCATGACGTCGCCGACGATGCGCGCCGACTTCTTGTACGGGGCGTTATGGAAATTCTTCGTCTCGTGCATGGTGTAAAGCACGCGGCGATGAACCGGTTTGAAGCCATCGCGGGCATCGGGAAGTGCACGTCCGATGATGACGCTCATGGCGTAATCAACGTACGACGAACACATCTGATCTTCGATGTTTACAGGGACCACGTTGGGTCCGATGCCTTCAGACATGGGGACCTCCTGAAAAGTCGCGAAATTGTACTATGAAAATACCATTTTGGCAACGATTCCGAGGAAGCTTGGCGGTGATAATTACGTTCTGATTCCGGGGCGTTAGCAGATCACTCGGGGTTGCTGGCACACTTCTTCATGATACCGGCATCAAGGGTGTTGAACTGGCCGAGCGCCTTGATCTTCTCAAGAAGCGACACCGTCCTGGCACAATCACCGGCTTTGTAAGCCGCCCGTGCACTTGCGCGAAGCGCGTTGGCCTCGGCCCGGGGGTCTGCCGCCGGTTCGGGTGCGGGTGCCTTGTCGACGACCGGGACGGCATCGGCCGGAGGCTTCAACGCCGTGACGCTGGTCGGCTGGATCTTTGAACGCCTGGGCCTCAGCAAAGTCGGGGCCGACCTGGGTGTCTGGGCGGCAACGGCTGGCTCGGCCGGAGCCGGGGTCGCCGGAACAGCCACGGCTTCCTGGTCGACGGGCGGCGGCTCGGGAACCGGGGCGACCGGCGCAGCGGCCGCGGCGGCCGCCTTCGCGGCCATCATGTCCGAACGGAGCTTGAGAGCCTCGGGAAGTCCGGCGTCAATCCTCAGCGCTTCCGCGGCAGCCGCCTCGGCACCGGCAAGGTCGCCGCCGTCAAGGGCCACCCTGCCACGCGCCACCTGTTCGTTTGCCTGGCCGCGCCTGGCCTCCGAAGCCTGTCTTTCACGGTCGACTGCGACGGAAGAAACCGTTTCCGGCAGGCTGGCTGAAGACGCCTGCCTGCTCTTCCACCATATGGCGGCGCCAATGGCCAGCAGCACCGCCAGCGCAAGGACGACGACCACGATGACCGCACCGCCCTTCCTGCCGCCACCGGCGGGCTTCTTCTTCATCGACTGGACCTGGCTCGTGGGCGCCGGCCTGGGCTGGGCGACGGCCGGGGCGACCGCTGTCTTGCCGGTCTTTTTCGATGCCTTGTCCTTTTTCGCCGGCTTTTCAGGCTTAGAGGGCGCGGGCATCTTCGCGGCCGGAGCAGCCCCGGCAGGTTCGGCGCCGTCGGCCGCGCGGGCACGGGCGTCTGAAATGGCATCGCCGATATCGGCGCCGGCGGCGGCCTGCTCGACAACGGAGGCGATGAACGATGCGTCAAACGCCTCGGTCTTCTGACCGGCTTCCGATTCAGGCTGCGGCGAAGACTCCCGGGCGGCGGCCTCCTGCACCTCGATCATCCGCGCGACCGCCTCGGAAAGCCCTTCGAACGCCATGGTCTCGCCGGGAGCGCCGGATACCTGCACCGGCTGCGGCAGCGCCTCGGCGAACATCGAAACCACCGCGGGACAATCCTGGCGCATGTCTTCAAGGTGCAGGGAAATGTCCGGGAACGCATCGTTTTTGAGACTGACGATTGCATCCACCACGTCCCCCGCCGACGCCGGACGACCGGTCGGATCCTTCACCAGCAGGCGGGTGGCGAGCGCCTCGAAGCTGTCAAGCCGCTGAAGGCCGGGTTTGACCAGGTGGAGGGGAAGCGGCTTTTCGTATACCTGGCGCTTGATGGTTGTCGAGGCCCCGGCCGACACGAACGGGGGCTTGCCGGCGACCATCTCGTATAGAAGGATCCCCAGCGCGTAAAGGTCGGAAGATGAATTGCCGGGCCGGCCGGAACAGATCTCCGGAGCCATGTATTCGGCGTTTCCGAAATACGGAACGTTCTTCCTGGTCGGATTATATGACGGGAGCATTCCAGCGAGGCCGAAACCGTCGATCCTGACCTTCAGCGGTTCGCCTGTCAGGAGGTTGCAGTGAATTGTTGACGACGTCAGGTCAAGGTGATCAACACCGACGCCCGTGGTGCGGCCGAGGGTCCATGCCACGGCGTGAATTACGTCCAGGGCCTCGGCCGGCGACAGACCGCCACGTTCCTTGATGACGGACTTCAGCGTGGGCATGTCCGAAGTTTCAAAAGCCATGTACACGCGACCGTCTTCGTCGCGCCCCGCTTCCAGCATGGCGAGTACCATCGGCAACCCGAGCCTGGCAAGCGCGGCGGCCGATTCAACGGCCTTGACCGCCTGCGGCTGACCAACGCCCGCGGCCTCCCCGAAAACGACCAGACAGACGTCACGGCCATCTTCGAGCCTCCTGCCTGCGGTGCGTGTCAGAATCGCGTCACCGACGGGTTCACCGCCGAACTCGTACCTGGTTGAAAGTCCTTCAGCGAGCATACCGATTCTCCCTCGTGAAACCCGGTCCCGGCGGGCCGCCCGCATCCGGGAAAGCCCATACAGTCCGCCGGTTGCATCGTAACCCCTGAGGGTACGATCGTGCAACACCTAAGCTGGCCCGGCAAATCATTTCTGCGGTGTTGGAAAATCACTGGACGGAGGGCCGGGAATCAAACGGGGACACATTCTGATATCGATCTGGTGCGCCCGGAGAGATTCGAACCCCCAACCGGCAGATCCGTAGTCTGCTGCTCTATCCAATTGAGCCACGGGCGCAAAAAAGCGGTGCCATGATAAGGCACCCTGCGCGGGATTACAATACAAAATCCCGCGTGGCGGAGAGAGTGGGATTTGAACCCACGGTAGGCTTTTGACCTACACTCGCTTAGCAGGCGAGCGCCTTCGGCCACTCGGCCATCTCTCCATGACAACAAGGGCGGGGCTGGCACAGGCCACCCGGCGGCGGAGGTAGGATTCGAACCCACGGAGGTTTCCCTCGACGGTTTTCAAAACCGCTGCCTTAGACCACTCGGCCACTCCGCCAATGCAAAGAACCACAAGGCGAAAAATTCTATCACCCCGATCACCCAAGATCAACCCCGATCGCCCACCCGATCTCCGAGGCCCGACCAACGTGAGGGCCCTTCAACACGGTGAACCCATGGCCAACGGCCGTGGGATATCATGGCAGGGCACACTACGAATTCCATATTTCCGGTGATCAGACGGAGCACCCGCAATCATCCTCGCGGACGATGCTTGCGCCGAGGCTGCGCAGAGTCTCGTCGATGCGTTCGTAGCCGCGGTCAATCTGGCGGATATTGTGTATGACGGACCGGCCCTGCGCGCACAGGCTGGCAATCAGAAGCGCCATGCCGGCGCGGACGTCGGGGCTTTCCAGCGAAGTGCCGTAAAGGCGCGACGGACCGACGACGACCACGCGGTGCGGGTCGCAAAGGATGATCGACGCGCCCATCCCGATGAGGGAGTCCACGAAGAACATACGTCCTTCAAACATTTTCTCAAAAAACAGCAATGTCCCGCTGCACTGCGTGGCTGTCACGATCGCGATGCTCATCAGGTCTGTCGGGAAGGCCGGCCACGGGGCGTCGTCGATCTGCGGGATGGCGTCGTTCATGTCCTTCTGAATGACAGGCTGCTGGCCGGCGGGCACGAAAACCGAGTCCCGCCCGAATTCCATCGCGATCCCCATCTTTTCGTAGACGAGACGGATCTTGCGCATGTCGGACATGTTGACGCCATTGATCTTCAGTCCGTCGCCCATGATGGCCCCGAGGCCGATCATCGAACCGACGACAAGGTAGTCCGTCCCGATCCGGTGGGTTGTGCCGTGCAGCCTGTCAACGCCGTCGATGACCAGGTGGTTGGTACCGATCCCGCTGATCCTGGCGCCCATCGAATTGAGCATCCTGCACAGCCCCTGGACGTGCGGCTCGCAGGCGGCATTCATTATCTCGGTGTGGCCGGGGGCCAGGCAGGCCGCCATCACCACGTTTTCCGTGCCGGTGACGGATGCCTCGTCGAGGAACATCTCCGACCCACGGATGGCCGAACCGTCAACCACGTAATCCTCGCCGACTTCCACCTTGGCACCGAGGCTTTCCAGCGCGGAAAACAGGGTGTCCACGCGGCGTCGGCCGATCACGTCGCCGCCGGGGGGAGGCAGCACCACGCGGCCGCACCTGGCGGTCATCGGCCCCGAAAACAGCACCGAAGCCCTCACCCGCCGGCACAGCGACCGGTCGAGCATGTGGGTCCTGACTTCCTTCATGCAGACCGAAATCGTGTTCGTTCCGGTCCATTCCACCTGCCCGCCGAGGCTTGAAAGAACCTCGAGCATGACCTCGACGTCGCAAAGGCGCGGCACATTCTCGAGCGTTACCGTCTCCTCGGTGAGAATGCACGCCGCTATGGCCGGCAGGACCTCGTTCTTGTTGCCCGAGGGGGTCATTTCACCCTTGATCCTGTGACCACCTTCAATAACGAATCTGTCCATCCGGCACCTTCCTGGACTGTTCCAATGCCTGACACGGGCGGATTTTCATCCGCCCCTACAAACCACCAATCACGGGCGGATTTTCATCCGCCCGAAGAACATCGGCAATAGGTACCGCCGGCCGCCATGATGACCGACGCGCCTTCAAACAGCGACGGCTGAACAGCGGCGCTCGTAATAAATGACTGGCCGGCATAGGACCGCAGAAAACGCACCACGCCGTCCTGTCTTTCCGGGTCGAGGTCGGCAAGCGCGTCATCGAGGACGAGAACCGGGGTCTCGCCCCTGAGCCGCGCGATCTCGGCCGCCTCGGCCGCCTTCCACGCGAGCATCAGAACCTTCTTCTGGCCGCGGCTTGCGTGGCCGCGTGCCTTGAGGCCTTCCAGGCCGACCTCGATGTCGTCCATGCCCGGCCCCGCGGAAGTGTACCCGAGTATTGTGTCCGAATCCCTGCGGGCGGCAAGTTCACGGCGCAGGGCCTCCGACGCGCATTCAAGGAATTCCCCGCTGCAGTAATCCACGTCCACCCCGCCCAGCCACCTGGAGCGCACGGCCAGCCTTACCAGGAGGTCGGTACCGGTCATGGCGGTCAACATTGAAGGCAGCCTGGACGCGATCCTGCCCACGGCGTCCAGCCTGATCCTGGCGTATTCAGCGCCTGTGCGGGCCATGTTCTGCTCGACGGCGTCCATCAGATCCGCGTCACGCCGGTCGGCGCGCAGCAGGGCGTTGCGTTCGCGGGTCAGCCTGGCCCAGGTAGTGAACACGCCTGTCCTGCATGGTTCAATCTGGGCCGCGAAGCGATCGACGAGAATCCGCCGACCTTCCGGCCCGCCCTCGAGAATCGCGGGGTCCTCGGGGCTCAGACAGGACACCGACAGCATCTGCATCGTGTCGCGCGCCGAGGCGGCCGGAGCCCCGTCGATAAGGATCTTCCGCCAGCCGCGGCCGATTTCGGCCCTGATCTCGTGAGTGCCGCAACGGCCGTCGACCACGGCGGCCAGCAGTGCCCCGCCGACTCCGTCACAGGCCCGGATCAGATCCGCGGTACGCGGGGAACGGAAAGACTTCAGCCATGAAAGGAAGGCTATCGCCTCGACCAGGTTCGTCTTGCCCTGTCCATTGGCGCCGACAATCAGGTTGACCCCGTCGCCGAAGGACACCGACTGCCTGACGATGTTGCGGAAATCCGAGACTTCGACCGAGGTGACCTTCAAGGTAAAAAAGCCTCGATGGGATAGAGACGGAAGTTCAGATGCGCACCGGCATTATGACCTGCCTGAGGCCTTCGTCGCCGGGGCTGGTGAGCAGCGAGGCGCTCGCCTCGCCCTTGATCGACAGGCGGACCATCTGCTCGCCCATGGCCGACAGGGCTTCGAGCAGGTATCGGTTGTTGTAGGCGATTTCGAACGGTTCCCCGTCGAAATTCACATCGACCGACGTGCTGGCATCGCCACGCTCGGGATCACGGGCCATGACGACGACGCGACCCGGCTCGAAACGCAACCTGACCAGCGGCGTCTTTTCCTGGGCGATCGACGGCTGAGCCCACTTGACGGCGGACACCAGTTCTTCGCGATCGATGTCGACGCTGAACCTGAAACCGGCCGGCACGACCTTCCTGAATTCCGGGTATTCAAGTTCGATCTGCCTGACGAGCAGGTAGCCGGAATCGATCGTGAACACGACCGCGTTGCGCAGGAACCCGACCTTGACGTCGCCTTCGACGCCTTCAAGGAAACGCTTGAGATCGGAAACGCCCTTCCTGTGAAGGATGGCGCTGACGCGTTCAACGACGCCGGCCATTTCCACCGTCCTGCTGAGCCAGGACAGCCTGTGACCGTCGGTCGCGACCGCGTCGATCACCGCCGAGCCCTCGCCACCGGACACGCTGATGTTGATGCCGTTCAGGTTGGGGCGGCCTTCGTCCATGGACATCGCGAAACCGACGCGTTCAGCCATTTCAAGGAGCAACTGACGCGGCAGGTTGATTTCGACCTGGGAAACCGGTGCCGTGACGTCGGGCATGTTGTCCGGGAGAATCCCGGGAATCGTCGATGAACGCTGACCCACGCTGAGCGTCGCCCACTGGTTTTCCATGAGGGCCAGGTTGACCGGCGCCTCCGGCAGCATGCGCGCCCTGTCGGTGAGGCTGCGGGCGGTGAGTGCCATGCGGCCCGGCTTGGCGACATGGGCCGGGAAAGTCGTGACAAGGGTGACTTCGTATGATTGAGCCGTCAGCCTCACGGCGTCGGAGCCGACCGACTCCAGCAGGATGTTCGCCATCACGCTGGAAAGGTTCTTCTGTTCCGGAATCCCCTGCGCCTTGGCCAGTGCGAGCGCGAAATCTTTCTTTGCAGCGGTAAATTCCATGGCATGCACCGTGTTTTAGAATGAGCGTCGATTATCGTAGCCACGATGCCGGTACAACGTCAATCGGTATCGACACCGCGAACAATACAGTTTCAATTTCCCATCGATCTGGATTAGATTATTTCAGGTTTGAAAACCGCCTCACGCGATTTGCCTGGTGGACCGATGGGTGAACGACAGCGATACCAGATACTGGACAAGCTTGATGCCGGCGGGATGGCCGAGATCTACAGGGCGAAGGCCATCACCCTGGATGGATTCGAAAAGTCCGTCGCGATAAAGAGGATCCTGCCGAACCTCTGTTCAAACCCGAAATTCGTGAACATGTTCCTGGACGAAGCGCGGCTCGCGATGCACCTGAACCACGCGAATATCGTGCAGGTTTTCGACGTCGGACGCGCCCAGGGCACCTATTTCATCGTCATGGAACTGGTCGAGGGCCGCAATCTGCGGCGCATCTTCCAGCGGCTTTCGGAAGTCGGCCAGCGATTCCCCGTGCACGCCGCCGTGTTCCTGATCAGCGAAGCGCTCAAGGGCCTGGCCCACGCGCATGAAAGGCGCGACTCCGATGGCAACATCCTGGGGATCGTCCACAGGGACGTGTCCCCGCCGAACCTCCTGATATCGCACTCCGGCGAAGTCAAGCTCACCGACTTCGGCCTGGCGAAGGCCCTGACCCAGGTCGAGATGACCGACCCGGGGATCGTGAAGGGCAAGTTTTCGTACCTGTCCCCTGAGTCGCTTGACGGGCGTTCGGTGGACTTCAGGGCCGACATATTCTCGATCGGCATAATCCTCTGGGAACTGCTTGCCAACAGGCGGCTTTTCCTCGGCAAGACCGAAATCGAAACGGCGCAGCTCGTTGAAAAGGCGGAAGTGCCGTCGCTGACGCTGCTGAACGAAGAAGTCCCGGAAGAACTGGATCAGATGGTGCGCAAGGCGCTGGCGCGGGATCCGCGCCGCCGCTACCACAGCGCGCAGGAAATGGGCGACGACCTGATGCAGTTCCTGTTCTCGCGCGGGCTCAAGGTTTCGTCCTACGACCTTTCCGAATTCCTCAGGAGCATCTTCGCGGCAGAAGAGGTCGCCGAAGAAGCGATCACGCACGTCAGGATTAACTCCCTGATCTCGGAAGAGATACTTTCCCTGTCGATGATGCGGTTTGCCGGCAGGAGCCTGCCGGTGGACGGCGCGACGCCCATCAGGCTGGAAGAGCTGACACGGCTTGACGAAGGCCGTATCACTTCTTCCGATTTGAAGGGCCTTGCCCCCGAAGTGCTTGATTCCACCCGCACGCGTACCCAGGGAATCGCCCTGGTTGACATGCTCGAGGGCCGCGAAACTGTGCCTCTTGCCGCCATGAAGAGGCCTGACAGGAATAACGGGCTGGCGCGGGTCTGGAAGATCCTCCTGGCGGTCGCCATCGGCGGTTCGATCGCCGCGGCGGGGTGGTTCTTCCGTGGAAACATCGCGAACCTGCTCAATCTGTAATCCATTGCCTGACGAAACCAGACACATACGGTTCCCGGCCGTATTCGGCGCCACAGGATCGCTCGGCCAGTGCGTCTGCCGCGTGCTGTCCGAAAACGGCTGCGGGTGCGCCCACCTTGGCGGATGGCGCTCCCACGACGTGCTGGCCGGACTGGTCGGGAGTCTGAAACCTTTGACGATATCCTTCGACGGGGAGCCTTCGCCGGACCTTGCCTTGGCCATCAGGCAGACCGGTACCCGGCGCGTGACCTCTGACGAAAAAGCACTTGCGGACGCTGACGGCGCCGTGGTCGTGTCTTCGGGACCTGACGGGTCCGGGCCCATGCTGGAGGCTGTCGCCCGTGGAATTCCGGTCGCCGCCGGGAACAAGGAAACCCTCGTCGCCTACGGACGGATGATTCTTTCACGGCGCGCCGGCGGCCTTCCCCCCGACATCAGGCCCGTCGACTCCGAACACGCGGCCGCGTCCCACCTGATCGGATTGCTGCCCGGAGGCTCGGCGCCAGATCGCCTGGTCATCACGGGGACAGGCGGAGCGGTTCGCGACGTGGCGCCCGCCATGCGCGCCGGATTGTCGCCGGCACGCGTGCTGCGACATCCGGTATGGAAGATGGGCGCCAAGATAACGATCGACTCGGCGACCCTGGTCAACAAGGCGCTGGAGGTCGTCGAGGCCTCCATCCTGTTCGGCATCCCCGGCGAAAGGATTTCAGTGCTGTTCGACCCCGGCGCTTCAATCCACGCAGCCATCGAGTGGGGTGGTCGCATGACGGCATTTTCAGGACCGGCCGACATGGCGGGTCCGGTCAGGATGGCGCTCGGCATCCCCGGCCTGGCCGGGGCATCCGTCCTGGATGGCGGCGACGCGCGGGCCGCGGTCGACGCACTCGCCGAACCAGACTTTTTCTCAAAGAGGGCCATCGGACTGGGACACGCGGTCCTCGCTGCGGGCGGCTGCACCCCGATGACACTGGTCGTCGCCGATCAGGCCGCCGTCAGGGCCTTCCTGGCCGGACGCATCCGGTTCGGGGACATCGTGCCGTTCATCGAAGACACGCTTGAAGCATTCCGCCACGCCGCGGACATGAACCCTGAATCGGGCGCGGATCTCGCCCGGCTCCGGGAAGATCTGGAAAAATTCACCGCACACATCTGAAACCCGCCGGGAAACGACGCGGGGCGCCTGCCGTCTTCTTGGCAGCGGACGAATTACCCCGGTACGATCCGAACCGGAGGTCGCCCCGCCATGATGCAGGTAAATGCACTTCGTTCATCCATCAAACCGGTCACGGCTGCCCTGCTGGCACTGGCGATCGGGCTTGCGCCGATCGCGGCCGGCCCGGACGACGCCGCCGCGCGTGAGCGTCCTTTCCGCCTTGTCATCGACCCCGGTCACGGCGGTCAGAACATGGGCGCAGTTGGACCCTACGGGGTGCACGAAAAGTACGTCACGCTGATAATCGCGAACAAGGTCGCAGAGTTGTTCAAGGGTAATCCCGACGTGGTGGTGTTCTTCACGCGCAAGGACGATTCCTACGTCTCCCTCAGGGACCGCGCGGAAATGGGGAACGCCCTCGACGCGGACATCTTTCTTTCCATCCACTGCAATGCGGCGACCAACCCCTCGGCCAGCGGGATCGAAACCTTCTTTGTAGGTCCGGGTTCCGACGAATCCACGACCGAGCTGGCAGGCAGGGAGAACGGCAACGAGGCGTCCCCGGACGGTGGCCTGCCCGACCAGTCCCTCAGCCTGCTGCTTGCGGACATGGCCTTCAACGGCGTGGTCAACGAATCCGCGCTTCTGGCGGAGACCGTCCAGAATTCCCTCATGTCCGCTTTCCTGGGCGCCAGGAACCGGCAGGTGCGGCAGGCGCCCTTCACTGTGCTCGAGGCCGCCGAAATGCCCGCCGTTGTGATCGAGACCGGATTCATCACGCACGCGGTCGAGGGAAGGCAACTGCTGATGTCGGATTACCAGGACCGGATCGCCGCGGCGATACACGGCGCCGTCATCGAATACATGCGGATTCTTGAAGAAAAGCCGGCTTTCGCCCGCCAGTACGAAATCGAATAGCTCTCAACGCCCCTGCACCACGGACGCAACCTTTTCCAGAAGCTGGCCGAACGTTCCCGCGTCAAGCGCGCACACCGCCAGTCCGCCCGTTTCGCGCACCAGTGCCTCAAGCACCTCCGCGCTGTCGCGATCCGCCTTGTTCAGGACCAGAACGGAAGGTATTCCGCCGTATCCCGCCTCGGCCAGGATGCGCCTTACCGATGCAACCTGGACCGTGACGTGCGGATCGGCCGCGTCCGCGACCTGGATCAGCATCGCGGCGTCCCGGATCTCCTCGAGAGTCGCGCTGAAAGCCCCCTCGAGCTCCGGCGGCAGATCCCGGATGAATCCGACGGTATCCGCCACCAGTACCGGAAAGCCGGACTCGCCGGACGGGACCCACATGTTGCGCACTGTCGGATCAAGCGTGGCGAACAGGTTGTTGCGGGCGATCACGGACGCGCCAGTCAGCGTGTTGAACAACGTGGACTTGCCAGCATTCGTGTATCCAACGACGGCGACCAGCACGGCCTCGTTCTGCCGGCGCCTCTGCCTGCGGAGGGTCCTGCGCCCGGCCTCATCCGAAATGCGGCGTTCAAGAAGGTTGATCCGCTCGCGCGCGCGGCGGCGTTCCATTTCCAGCTTCGTTTCGCCGGGGCCCAGCGCGCCAATCCCGCCGGACAGCCTCGACATCGAATCGTCCCTTTCCGAAAGCCTGGGCAGGTTATACCGGAGCTGGGCCAGTTCGACCTCGAGCCGTCCCTCGACGGAGCCGGCGTGCTTCGCGAAGATGTCCAGTATCAACTGGTTGCGATCGATGACGCGGACGCCGGCCACGGAGGAGATGTTCCGCTGCTGGGAAGGCGACAGGGTGACTCCGAAGATGATCAGGTCGGCGGCCCGGTTCAGGCACAGCATCGCGATTTCGCGAAGCTTGCCGGCGCCCGTCACAAACCTGGGATCCGGCGCGGAGCGCTTCTGAACGATCGTTTCGATTACGGCGATGCCGGCCGTCTCGCACAGCGCGGCCATCTCACTCTTTTCCCAGTCGGTGTCGGCGTTCCTGTCAAAAGACGGGATCACCACTATCGCCGCATCCTTCGCCTTCACGGAACCGCGAAGCGAAAGGTTACCGTCCGCTGCGCGCCGGAACTGGATCTCGATGTCGCGGACAGTCTCGTCGAACTGCTGCACGAATCTGCCGGGATAAGCCGGCGTCGCGACGTCCCACAGACCTGCCCCCGGCGGCAGCGGCCAGGCGGGCTGGACCAGCGGCGTCGACCCCGGGCGGCCGATGATGACCGCCACGGCGGCGTCGAACGAAAACAGCCTCATCGTTTCGAGGTCGGCCTGGTCGATGCCTTCGCCGAACGTGGTGACAATCAACCTGTATCCGTTGAGACGACCCGCCGGAACCCTCCGCCTGAGCGTTTCGGGAAGCTCAATGGCGGCCCCGTCACCGACGACGACATCGCAGACGCGGCCGGATCGATCCGTTATGGCTGCCAGACGCCTGCCCGATGCAATCGATGCGTCCTGGAGGGCGATCGCAAGGGGGGCTTCGACGAAATCCGTCGCGCCGGCGTGCCGTTCAAACAGTTTCTCGATAAGTTTGCGTGATGCCGGCTTGAGGCCGGCGACATTTCCAAGTGCGTTCAATCGATCTTCCCCAGGCCGTACTCCTTCAGCTTGTACAGCAGTGCCCTGTGGCTCATTTCAAGTATCCTGGCCGCGTGGGTACGGTTGCCGCCGGTGGCTTCAAGCGCGCGTGTGATCAGCAGTATCTCGAGCTCGCGCTGGTTCACCTTCAGGGAAAGCCCCTGCAGCGGCATCGAAGCTGAAGGCGCGCACCCGCAGGCGCCTGGCCGGATTGCGTCCGGCAGGGCATCGACGGGGACGATCTCGGCGTCGCACATGACGGCGACCCTCTCGACCATGTTTTCAAGCTCGCGAACGTTGCCCGGCCAGGAATAGGCAATGAGCGCCCTCATAGCCTCGGGTGAGAACGTCGCGGCCTGGCACGACGTCCGCTCGTGAATTTTGCGCAGGAAATGATCGGCCAGGACAGGGATGTCCTCGAGCCTGACGCGCAGCGGAGGTATCTTTATCGGGACGACGTTGAGCCTGTAATACAGGTCCTCGCGGAAATTGCCCCTGCCAATCTCCTGTTCAAGGTCGCGGGACGTGGCCGCGATGACCCGGACGTCCACCTTGACCGGACGCGTGTCGCCAACCCGGCGTATCTCGCTTTCCTGAAGGAAACGAAGAATCTTGACCTGGAGCACCGACGGAAGTTCGCCGACTTCATCCAGAAACAGCGTGCCACCCCCCGCGCTCTCGATAAGGCCCTGCTTGTTCCCGACCGCATCGGTGAACGCTCCCTTGACGTGTCCGAAAAACTCGGACTCCATCAGGCCCTCGGGAATGGCCCCGCAGTTGACCGCGACGAACGGCCGGCGCGACCGATCAGAACCTTCGTGGATCAGCTTCGCGATGACTTCCTTGCCGGTTCCGGACTCCCCGGTAATCAGGACGGTCGACCTGAAAGCCGCGATCCTGGTCGCCACCGCCACTACCCTTCGCATCGCCTCGGCACGGGCGATCACCGGGCCAGCGCCTGACTGGCGCGACACCTTGGATCTCAGTTCGCTGTTTTCCCTGCGGAGCTGTTCGCGCTCCACCGCCTTGCGCAGCGTCAGCAGTATCTCCTCGGACTGGAACGGCTTATTGATGTAGTCGTATGCGCCGGACTTCATGGCCGCGATGGCGTCATCGCCCGAACCGTACGCCGACATCACAATCACGGTCATCGAAATTCCGGAGGTCTTCAGCCCGGCCAGGAATCCCATGCCGTCCATGCCGGGCATCCTCAGGTCGCACAGGCAGAGGTCGAAATGGTTTCTGGACAGGATGGCAAGGCCCTCGCGCGCCGAAGTCACGGTTGTCACGCCGTATCCGGCCCGTCCCAGGACCACCTGGAGCATCTGGAGCAGCCCCGGTTCGTCGTCTATCACGAGAACTTTCAGATCCATTCATCCCACCGGTACCTGCCCGCCGGCATTATAGAACAGATGGCGGCGGTGTGCGCGCGCCGTCCGCAATAGAAAACGCGAAGGACATCTGGTACGCTGACGCGGAATTCCTTCAAACGGCAGGAGGGGCCACAACGGTGTCGGAAGGCAGAAAAGCCTGGCCATACGTTCCCGGGATCCGCGGAAGACTGGTCATGTCGATGCTCGTTGCGGGCCTGCTGGCGATAGTCGGCCTCGGGCCGTTCCTGCGGTCGATGGTCATGCCGGTCCTCGTCAACAACGAAGGCGAGAGGCTGCTGGCGGCGGCCATGGTGGCGGCGGCTTCGGTGCCCGCGGAACGGGAGGACCTCTGGATGGCGAGGCTGCGGAAGGCCTGGCCGGAGGTGGCCGTATTCATCCTGGACCTCAAGCCCGAAAACGGTGGCGAAGGTCCGTCGCTGTCCGAAGCCAGCCGCAGGAACGGCACAAGCCCTGATCGCGTCATCCAGGCAAGCATCTCCGGACACCTTCTGACCAAGATCGACCCTGAAGACACGACGCTTGTGACGAAAAGCGAGGCGGCCGGATGGGAGGCCCTCGTCCGCGTGCCTGACCACGTGGCCGGAACCAAGGTCCTCGGGTTGCGCGTCGAGGACGCGACGGCCCGCGGGTCGCCGCTGTGGCGACTGATCCTGCTGTACGGGGCGCTCGTCATGGTGCTCTCGTTGACCGGCGGGCTCGTGGTGGCGTTCCTGACGATAACCAGGCCGTTGACCGGAACCGCGTCGGCGGCCGCTGCCCTGCTTCGTGAACAACCGGAAGGACACGGGAACAGCGACCTCGCGAGGATAGACTCGGCCCTCAGGGAAAACGCGGCGATTCATCGGGAAGACCGCAGGCTTCTTGAAAGGCAGGAATGGGAAATCCAGCGAATGAGGAATGACCTCAAGGGCGCCCAGGGTCAGTTGATCCGCGCGGAAAAGCTAGCGTCGGTCGGTCAACTGGCGGCCGGCGTCGCGCACGAGATCGGCAACCCGACCGGGATCATACTCGGCATGTCGGACATACTCAGGCAGGGCGGATCCACCCCTGGCGAGGTCAGGGAATACGCCGACGCCATACACAAGGCCACCGTCAGGGTCGACGGGATCATTCGCGACATGCTCACATTCGCCCGGCCGACCCGCGACGAAAGCGCCTTCGCGGGCGTCAGGCAGACGGTCGAGTCAACGGTGAAACTGCTTGAGGCCCACAAGCTGTTTAAAAACGTCGCCGTGACGACCGATTTCCAGCCCGCGGAACTGATGGTGGAAATCAGGCCCTCCCAGCTCCAGCAGGTGCTGTTCAACCTGCTCCTGAACGCGGCCCACGCCATGGACGGCTCCGGAACCGTCGAGATATCCGTTTCGACCGAAGGACGTCGCATCGGAATATCGATTCGTGACCACGGGAGGGGCATACCTGAAAAAGATCTCAAGCGCATTTTCGATCCCTTCTTCACGACCAAGCAACCGGGGGAGGGAACAGGCCTGGGTCTGGCCATGAGCTCGCAGATTGTGGAAGTCTACGGCGGCGAGATCGACGTCGAAAGCGTCGAAGGCAAGGGCTCGACTTTTACCGTCAGGCTGTGGCAGACAGAATCCTGACCGAAAACCCCCGCCGTCTGTCGAATTTGATGTTGACATTCCGGTAATCCCAAGTAGAATTTGCGTCCCGTTCGTTTGGATGGTTGAGGTCCAACATGTATGCAGTGATAATGACAGGCGGAAAGCAGTACCGCGTCAACGAAGGCGACACAATCGACGTTGAGCGCCTTCCCGCGGATGTCGGCAGCGAAATCGAATTTAACAATGTGCTTCTGGTCGGCGCGGAAGAATCCATGCGCGTCGGGAAGCCCTTTGTGGCCGGCGCGACGGTTACGTGCAAGGTGGTTCTCGAAGGTCGCGGGCCGAAGGTCCTGGCCTTCAAGAAGCGTCGCCGCCACAACTCGAAGAAGATCCGTGGACACCGCCAGGATTTCACGCGGCTGGTCGTCTCCGGAATCAGGGTGGGGTAAGCGATGGGCAGAAAGAAGGGACAGAGCGGCCGTAACGGACGCGACAGCAACGGACAGCGCCGCGGCGTGAAGAAGTTCGGTGGCGAACTGGTCATTCCGGGCAATATCATCGTCCGCCAGCTTGGCAACAAGTTCTATCCGGGCGTCAACGTCGGCCAGGGCAAGGATTACACCCTCTTCGCGACCGGCGGTGGACGCGTCGTCTTCAAGGTCGGGCACAACCGCCAGATCATTGACGTCATCCCCGAATAGCCTCCTGCTGCCCGCACCAACCGATTTGACCGCTCCGGGGATCTATGCGTTTCATTGACGAAGCCAAAATCTGGGTCTGCGGCGGAAAGGGTGGCGATGGACTGGTCGCATTCCGGCGCGAAAAGTTCGTGCCCCGTGGCGGTCCGAACGGCGGGGACGGAGGGCGGGGCGGCAACGTCATAATTATTGCCGACGAGGGCCTCAAGACCCTTCTGGATTTCCACTTCCACCAGAAATTCCAGGCCGAGGACGGCGCGAAGGGCGGCACTTCCAACAAGACCGGCCGGAACGGCGAGGACACCATCCTCAAAGTCCCCGTCGGAACCATGATATTCGACGAAAACGGCGAACTGCTGGCCGACATCGACTCTGTCGACGCGACGTTCGTGGCCGCCAGGGGCGGACGGTACGGCATGGGCAACGCGCGTTTCGCCCTGCCATGGCGCCGCACTCCTTTCATATCCACCGATGGTGGTCCCGGGGACGAAAGAACCCTCAGGCTGGAACTCAAACTCCTCGCGGACGTCGGCCTGATCGGCCTGCCGAACGCCGGGAAGTCGTCGCTGATCAACCACCTGTCCCGCGCGCAGGCCCGGGTCGCGGACTACCCGTTCACCACGCTGATCCCCAACCTCGGGGTCGTCACCGCTGGCAACGCATCGTTCGTGCTCGCGGACATGCCCGGACTGATCGAAGGTGCTTCGGAAGGCGCGGGGCTGGGACACCAGTTCCTGAAGCATTGCGAAAGAACCAGCATCCTGGTGCACATGGTCGACGTTTCCTCATCCGAAGACCCGGTACGGGATTTCGAAACGATCCGCAGGGAACTCGACGCCTACGGCACCGACCTTCAGAAGAAGCCCTTCATACTCGTGGCCTCGAAGATGGATGTCCCGGGAAGCGAAGCCGGCGCGATGCTCCTCATGGAGGTTGCCGCGCGGATGAACATTGAATTCTTCGCCGTATCCTCGATGTCGGGTGAAGGTATCGGGGACCTCGTATCCGCCATGGCGAAGGGTGTTTTCGGCGGGGAAAGACGGGGCTGGTGATCAATCGGGGTGATACCGGACGGCAGAAACCCGGTCACCACCGTGATTAGCTGTCGACAACCGTGCCATTCTTGGTCGACCGTCGACGAATGGTATTGACAAGCGACGACGTGTCGTATATAAACTCCCGGCGTTTTTGTCCGGTTAATTTTTGGAGGGTGCGGTGGCCAATCACAAGCAGGCGCTCAAGAGACATCGTCAGAGCCTCAAGGCTCGTTCACGCAACAGGCACTTCAGGACCATCCTGAAGAACGCCGTCAAGAAGGCAACTTCCACTGAAGGCGAAGGCGCCGCGCAGGCGTTCCGTACCGCCGAATCGGTGGTCATGCACATCGCTTCCAAGGGCATAATCCCGAAGAAGCGGGCTTCCAGAAAGGTCTCCCGTCTCGCCAGGCAGCTCCTGACCAGCGCACAGGCCTGACCCTTTCCACAGTCCCCCGGCTGTCCCCGGCTCCTTCGGGCGGTCCCTCATTCGCCTTCATAGCACGCGGTATTCCCTTGAACTATGCATTCTGCTAACATTCGCCTGTCCCGACATCATACGCTGGCCAACCCCGCGTGGAGTCTGAAATGAAAGAACTCATGGAAGTGATTGTCCGTGCGATCGTCGACAACGAAGACGCCATCAGGCTTAACGTGGTCGAGAGCGCCTCCACCGTCATCGTCGAACTGAGCGTGGCCAAGGAAGACATGGGCAAGGTTATCGGCCGGGACGGCTCGATGGCCTGGGCACTGCGGACAATCGTGACCAATGCAGCCGCGAAGCACCGCAAGCGCGCGGTGCTCCAGATCCTGGATTGATACCCGCCCCCGGGGCCGATGGCCCCGGTCTTACAGTACACGGTCCTCGCACAGCTCGGACCTCCCGAAAGACGCCCTAACCTGGTCCTGGCCCAGCCCATGTCCCTGGCCCTGACCCCGTCCCTGTCCCGGAGCCGATCCTCCGGTCGCGGGCGCGTTTACTTTGAACATGCGCTGGGATACAATCCGGACGCCTTTCTGGCTGGCATCGGAGGAAAATACAATGAAGAAGCTGACGATAATTCTGGTGGCGGGCGCATTTGCCCTCATGGCGGGTTGCGGGAACAAGGACAAGGTGACAGCGGTCGGCGGGGTCGAGGCCGCCCCACCGGTTCCCGATCACGTGGCCGTGGTCAACGGCGTCAAGGTTCCCAGGACCCTGTTTGACGAAGAAATCGCGAAGGTTACGCAGAACGGGCTCAGGAAAATCCCGGAAGACAGGCTGCTCAAGGTCAGGGACGGTATCGTGAACCGCCTGATCGAGGAAGAACTGCTTGCCCAGGCGGTCAAGGCCAACGATATCGTGGTAACCCCTGAAGAAATCGAAGCCCAGTTCCAGGAATACAAGTCCCGGTTCAAGGGAGATGAACAGTTCGACAACTACCTCAAGCACGGAAAGGTCACGGTGGAGGTCATCAAGGAACGCCTGGCGAAGACCTACTCCATGACGAAGCTGCTTGAAAAGCTCGGCAAGGTGAACATCACCGACGAGGAAATCAGGAACGCCTACACGGCCGGCCTGAAGATGTTCACGGAACACGAACAGGTGAGGGCCTCCCACATCCTCGTCAGGCTGGCTGAAAACGCCGACGCAGCCGTTGAAAAGGAAGCCCGGGCCAAGATCGACCAGGCACTTGCGCGCCTCAAGAAAGGTGAAGACTTCGGCGAAGTCGCCAAGTCGATGTCCGAAGACGCGACCACGGCCCCCAAGGGCGGCGATCTGGGAATGTTCAAGGCCGGCACCATGGTGCCCGCTTTTGAAAAAGCCGCCTTCGCCCTTGAACCTGGAAAGTACACGAAGGACGCGGTCAGAACGCCGTTCGGACTTCACATAATCATCGTCTTTGAAAAGCAGCCGGAAAGGGTCAAGCCGTTCGAAGAAGTACAGGACAAGATAACCCTCAGCCTCAAGAACAAAGCTATCTTCAAGGCGCGGCGCGAACTGGTCCGGGAACTGCGCGCGTCGGCGAAAATCGAAAAACTCGAAGGGGACACCTCGGCAACCGGCATGGAAGAAAAGCCCGCCGCGCGCGCGCCTGAAGGCCAGCCCGTCCCGCCGCCGGCACCGGTCCAGCCGCCGGCACCCGCCCCTGAACCGGCGGTCCAGCCCGCGGCCCCTGCCCCGGCCGAACCTGCCGCGCAGGCCGGAAACTGAAATTTCACGAAGGAATGATGCTGCATCGGAGGTCATGATGGGAGCTCGCCCGGGACTGGAACTCGAAGAACCTGCAATATTTGAAAGGGGCGCACCGGGACGGACAGGCCTGTTCGTCAGGGATCCCGGGCCGGACGCGGTCCCGGCAATTCCGGCACGACTGCTCAGGCATGAACCCGCCGAACTCCCGGAAGTGGCCGAATACGAAGTGGTTCGCCATTTCACGCGCCTGTCCCGCCTGAATTACGGCGTGGACACGGGATTCTATCCGCTGGGCTCCTGCACGATGAAGCATAACCCGCGCGTCTGCGAAGACGCCGCCGCGCTTGACGGTTTTGCGGGCATCCATCCGATGGCGCCGGATTCGCTTGCGCAGGGTGCCCTGGCCGTGATGTGGGAACTCGAACAGTCGCTCATCGAAATACTGGGCATGTCCGGCGTCACGCTTCTGCCCGCCGCGGGCGCGCACGGCGAACTGACCGGCATGAAGGTCATCCGCGCGGCGCTTACGGCCCGCGGCAATCCGCGTTCGAAAGTGCTGATTCCCGACACGGCCCACGGCACCAATCCAGCCACCAGCGCCCTGAACGGCTACGCGGTCGTCAAGGTGAAGAGCAGCGAATCAGGTATTCTCGACCCGGCTGACGTCGCCGCAGTCATGGACGAAGACGTTGCCGCGATCATGATCACCAACCCGAACACCCTCGGGCTTTTCGAACGCGAAATTCACAAGGTCGCGTCCATCGTCCACGAAAAGGGCGGCCTGGTTTACGGCGACGGCGCCAACCTGAACGCCATCATGGGCAAGTATCGTCCCGCCTGCCTCGGAATCGACGTGATGCAGCTCAACCTGCACAAGACGTTCTCCACGCCGCACGGCGGCGGCGGGCCGGGCAGCGGTCCCGTGGGTGTTGTCGACGGGCTTGTCGACTTCCTGCCGGTACCGCGCGTGGTGCAGGGCCCTGACGGACAGTTCGCACTGTCCTGCGACTTCCCGAAGTCGATTGGCCGCATGCGCTCCTTCCAGGGGCAGTTCAGCGTCATCGTCCGTGCCCTTACATACATCAGGGCGCTTGGCGCCGAAGGGCTGGCCCACTCGTCTGAGATGGCGGTGCTCAACGCCAATTACGTGCGCGCGAAGCTCCAGGATTCGATGCACCTGCCTTACCCGGGGACATGCATGCACGAAGCGGTGTTCTCGGACCGCAACCAGATCAAGTCCGAAGGAAAGGTTTCGACGATGGACATGGCCAAGCGGCTCATGGATAACGGGATCCATCCGCCGACCGTGTACTTCCCCCTGATCGTCAGCGGCGCGTTCATGGTCGAACCGACCGAAACGGAAAACATGGCCGATCTCGACGAATTCGTTTCCGTCATGGAAAAAATCATCGACGAAGCGGCCACAAACCCTGAAATAGTGCACTCGGCACCGCACCTGACCTCCGTCAGGCGCCCCGACGAGGTCACTGCCGCCAGAAACCCGATCCTGACCTGGCACGCTTCTTTAAAGACCGTTTGAAGACCGGTTGCGATTGACGCCGGTCGTCCCGGGGGAATCGGATGACCACGGACCAGTCGGGGGACAGGACGGCCACCTGGATCAGGCTCGGGACCAGGCTCGCCGTGCTGGCCGCGATACTCCTGCTTTACCACGGCATCGACACCGGAAGCCTTATTGGCAGCGACGACTCCATCTACACGCGGGCGGCCCTCGAGGGCGCCAGGGACGGTCGGCTGATCGACGTCACCTGGATGGGCCATGTCCTGTTCGAAAAGGGGCCGCTGCTCTTTGGCGGAATCCAGCTTTCGGGGCTTTTCGGCGGGCCGGTCGAACAGCAGGCCAGGTTTCCCGGGATCGTGGCGGGCGTACTGATTCTGCTGCTGATATACAGGATCGGCCGCGATCTCGGATTGTCCACGCCGGCGGCCATGGTATCGGCCGCTTTCTGCCTGTCGACAAGCCTGTTTTACTTCAACGCCCGCCGGCCCATGACAGACATACCCGGCCTTATGCTCGCGCTGGCCGGTTTCAGAACTTTCCTGGTCGCGGGCAACGGACGTAAACACTTCCTGGCCGGTGTCATGTTCGGACTCTCGGCGCTGTTCAAGCTGACGGCGCCTGTTCCTTTCCTGGCGGCTGCCGTGGCGTTGCGGCTGATCCGTGATCTCGATCCGGCCGCGCGGCGTGCCGCTGTGACCGGTGCCGCCTGGTGCCTCGCCGGAGTGGTGCTTGCAGTCGCCCCGTGGCATGTGGCCATGACGGTGGTCCACGGCCGGGAATTCATCGACACCTACCTGGGATTCCACCTTTTCCACAGAATCTCGCAGAGCGTCGCGGGCGGCGGGGTGGCGGACACGTATGTCGGGTGGGTGATCGCCCGGGATCCGGGTGCTTCCATCTTACTGATCCTTGCGGTGCCGGCATGCATTCTGATGGCCGTCAGGAAGGATATGGCCGCCATTGCTGCGCTTCTCCTGATTATCTTCGCCGCGCTGCCGCCGGCCATCTCCTCGACCGCGCTGCCTCATTACATCGTGCCCGTCCTGCCGGGGGCGGCTCTGGCCGCCGGACTCTGCGCCGATCGCCTGATCAGGCTCTCCGGCGAAAAAAAAGTCCTGCGGGCGACCCTTGTCTCAGGCATGGTGGCGCTGATGGCAATCATCTTCCTTACGACAAACCTTAACGACTTGACCCGGCCGGACTACAGCCACGATTCGAAGGCCCTTTGCGAAATCATGATGAACGACGGATCCGCAGCACACATTGCCGGCACGTTCGACCTTCACGACACCGCCATACCGCTTTACTGCGATACCGAAATGAAGTTCTACGGCTTCAATCCGGGATACGACGCCGCGCTTCGCGACATACCGATGCTTGAGGGCACCTACGTTTTGTTCCGCCAGGAAATGGCGGGGGCGATGGCCGATACCGGCGAGGTTCTTGTCTGTGATTCCCGCGGTCTCGCGGAAATTGAAGATATCGCCCGGCAGGCCGGGCTTGATGCGACCAGCAGAAAGTTCGGGACAAGATACGCGGTGTCGTTCGTCAGGCCATGAATGAACCGGCAATCCTGATCAGCCCGGCCAGGACGGTCGCGACGATCGTGTTCAGCAACACCGACACGCCGGTCCATTTCCATCCCGTTTCACGTACCTGCGTGATGATCGTGGCCACGCATGGAACATAAAAAATCACGAACACCACGAACGTCATGATCTGGGTCGCCGACATGACCGAAGCCACGTCGGTGGTGCCAAGCGCTGAAAACAGCATCAGCAGGGTCAGTTCCTTCCTGAAGATGCCGAAGATCAGCGTGACGCCGACAGCCTCGGGGAGACCGAGAAGACCGGCCGTGAACGGCGCGAGCAGTCGGTTCGCCTGGTCCTGGATTCCCCAGTGCTCGAGCAGCGCCATCAGGATGGTGGCGGCGATCAGGGCTGGCCAGGCTGACAGCAGGAACGATTTCGTGCGGAACCAGACCTTGGCCGCGACCGCCCTGACCGGCGGGACCCTGTAAGGCGGAATATCCATCAGGAGACCGACGGACTCACCCGGAACCATCGAAGACAGCAGCCGCCCCACTCCCGAGGCCACCAGGATATTCAGGATGTATAACGCGATGACCCAGCGGACGCCGAAAACGGCTCCAACCAGAGCAAGGATCACGACCGTGCGGGCCGAACACGGTATGAACGGCGTTATCAGCACGGTCAACAGCCTGTCGCGACGACTCTCGAGCGCCCTCGCCCCCATGATGGCCGGCACATTGCAGCCGTACCCCATAATCAGGGGTATGGCGCTCTTGCCGTGGAGACCGATTCTGTGAAGAAGCCCGTCAACAAGGAAAGCTGCCCGCGGGAGGTACCCGATATCCTCAAGCAGGGCCATCACGAACAGCAGCGGCAGGAGATACGGCAGCACAATGGCCATGCCGCCTCCCAGTCCGTCCACCAGGCCCCGGACAACAGCCCCGGCCACACCCGGAATTGCGGCGCGGACACTGTCGCCAAGCGCCTCGAACGGTCCCATGACCAGTCCCGACAACGCCCCGCCCGCGAAAAATGAAAGGGCGAAGAAACCGGCGATCGCGGCAAGCGCCGCCAGCGGCCCGAGCACCGGATTCATGAGGACAGCGTCGACACGTTCACCGAGCGGACGGCCGGGGTTGCGCACGACCCTGGAAACCGCCTCAAAGAGGTTCACCGCGATCGCGTGCCGGTGCGACGAAAACACGCTGTCTTCCGACCATCCGTGGTCCGCCGCAAGCCTGCGCCGCACCGCCCGCGCCCTTTCAAGCGCGTCGCCCGGGAACCGCGCAAGTTCGGCCTCGACAACCGGGTCGCCCTCCAGCACACGAACCGCCAGATATCTCTGGCGGGCGGCGTCCAGCCCGGCAGGCATCAACGACCTCACCGACTCGACGGCCGCGTCGACGTCCCGGTCGTACGCGGGCTTGTGCGCGCGGATCCGCCTGGATGCCGCCACCAGCGCTTCCATCACGACCTGGACCACGCCCTGCCCGCGGGTCGCGACCGTCGGCACAACGGGGACGCCAAGGCGACGCGACAATTCCTGCGCATCGATCGAAATCCCCTTCCTGCCGGCATCGTCCATCATGTTCAGGGCCACGACGAAGGGTATTTCCGTTTCTGACAGTTCAAGGGCAAGTTCAAGGCTGCGCGACAGGACGGACGCGTCAAGGACAAGAATGACCGCGTCAGCAGCCCCGCTGTCAAGCCAGTGCCGCGTCACACCCTCGGCCTCGTCGGACGGAACCAGCGAATAGGTCCCGGGAAGGTCGGTGAGCCTTACCCTGCGCCCGCCGACCATAGCCACGCTTTCGGTGAATTCAACGCTGGTTCCCGCGAAGTTGCCGGTGTTGGCCTTGAAACCCGCGAGGCTGTTGAATATCGTGCTCTTGCCGCAATTCGGCTGCCCGACGAGCGCGATATGAGGAATTGCGGTGTCTAAAACGGCCGCCGGATCGGCGGGCCGGAGATTATCAGTCGCCTTCAACCAGTATCCTCGATGCCATGCCGCGGCCAACGGCGATGTCCACGCCTGAGTTTTCCACGTGCACCAGAATAGGCCCGTTGAAAGGGGCCCTGCGGACAACGCTCACGCGGTCGCCGAGGTGTATCCCCAGACACGCCAGATTCCGGGACAGGCCACAGGAACAGTCAAGGCTGGCCACTGTAACCGGTCGGGTAAGTTCTACTTCAAGCAGGGTCATATCCAGGCCACCTCCAGCAGCCGCGCTAATGATAATGATTTTCAACAAAAAGGCAAGGCGTGCGACGATCAATAAGGAATTCATAGTGTGCAAGGCCCATGATATCCCACGGCCGCTGGCCATGGGCTCACAGTGTTGAACGGCCCTCGCTGCGCTCGGGCCTCGGAGATTGATCGGATGATTGGTCCCTGAACCCGTCCCTAAGCGTCAGCAACGCGGAAGCGGCGACTTATGATCCCAGCCGGACAACCTGGCCTTCCAGGAAGGATTCACCTCGTTGAACCGGCGTTCGCACCACCCGCATCTTTCACAAACCCTGTCGCATGAAACGATGTGGTCGAAAGCGTCATCCGGTTCCAGATATCCGGTCAGCATCAGGGCGGATGACGATTCCAGCCTGGTAAACCTGTCGACCTCGTTCAGTATTTCGCGCGTGGTCGAATCGCGGCCGGCAAGCTTGATCAGATTCGTCAGCCCGGCATAGCGCGATATGGACGCCGGAACGATCTCGGTCTGCCACTGTTCCCAGGGAGCCCGCACCTTCATTTCGAGGCACATCGCGCTGCAAGCCTGAAAGTCCGACTCGTCGAACGAATCCCGCAGCCCGGTCGTCATCGAATGCTGGAAGATGTACGGACAGGACGGCAGGCACTGCTCGTTCGGGATGATTTCCACCTCGACGCCGAGCGCGGCTATGTGCCGAAGGACAACGAGGTTCTTGTTGAGGCTCCTGGATGGAACGATTCGGGCGACACCCGCCTGGCGGACCCAGTGACGGGCCCGCGTCACATGACCGATGTCGGCCGTGGCGGACGCGACCAGAAGAAGGTCGGGGCAGAGATCCCTGACCCTTTCCGCGAGGTGCAAATCCCCGATCGTGAAGGACGCGACCCCCTGATCCGCGGCGGATTTGATGTATCCGGCCACTCGCCCCTGATCGCCAAGCGGCACGTACGGGGCGTTGATCGCCATGTTCACTTCGAAACCGAGCCTCGCCGCGCGCGCGACGATATCGGGCACCAGCCCGCGGTATTCCTGCGGGTCGGGGCCGTTCCAGGGCCTGAAAGTACCTGTGACATCAAGCGGGGCCGGTATGAATATCTCGGCTATGGAAGCAGCCCAGGGCTCGAGCGCGACAATCAACTGGCGGTCGTGGTTATAAGGAACCGCCAGCTTCATTCCCAGCGATTCGAGCCTGTTGGAAGGTTTGTCGGGCATCTGGTCAATCCGTCCCGCCAGGGGCCGCGGCAGGGGCCGGTGCCTGAACTTCATCAGCGGACGGCGCGGCGGCGCGCGCCGGATCGACGGCCGGAAGGGGACCGATCGGAACCATCCATTCCCACGCGACCTGTCCGGAAACCCCCGAATCCGAATCATCCGGCCTCATCAGGAACGGGCCGGAAGAATCGGGGGCGCTGCCCATGACCGCAAGCTGAGCCGCCTCGGCCCAGCGCTCCATCTCTTCTATTTTGCCCTGCTCGCCAAGCCGCCCATCCTTGCGAAAAGCAACCATGGCCCCGTCGAATCTGGCTTCCTTCATGTTGGGCGGCGTCTTGACCGAGTCGCTCACAGGGAGGCACACGCGGAAAGGTTCATTGAACAGCCAACCGGTTTCCGACGTCGGCATAAAGACGAACGGCCTGCCGTGAAGCGCCCCGTCACGTTCCACCGCCCCTGAGATCTCCGCGGCAATGGCAACGACTTCGGACTCGCTGGTAAGGGTTCCGGGCGCAATCTCGCGATATATGTACCTGAAGGGATTCAGCTTGCGCCTGTCGCCCCGCCCGACGGGATTGCCCGGGGAAGTGGCCTTCACGCGCTCGAGCACTTCAGCCCTGGTCGGTGCTTTGCGAGGCACCTCGCCGGAGGGCATCACGCCCGTGATAAGAAAGGACAGCGGCCTGCCTTCCAGAAACTCGGTCGGCGGATTCTGCAGTTCTTCCCCGTAGCGCTGGAAGTACACGGCGGTCCATGACCCGATCCCGATCAACCACACGATGATGAGAACAATCCTGCCGGCCACGATGAATACCCCCGCGTCGCATGTCCGGGACGAAGCCCCGGCGAACGATTATACCAGACTATCGGTGTCACGGGCCTGCGTTGCGGACAGGTAGCGCCTGTAGAAGGGCAGGCCCGCAAGGCGCCGGAACCGGGCAACGGTCCTGACCGCGCCGTCAAAACCAGGCTCGAAGATGCGCGACGAAAAAACCTGAAGGCCGTTCTGCGTCGCGCGATAGTCAAAAAACATCTCCGAATAGACGGCTCCCGCGTCCGGGGCGCGCATCGATCCGGCAAGCCCTGGTTCGTCGTAAAAAGGTTCAAATTCGATCCTGTCGGCGCCCTTCAGGGAAGCAGCGAGTGCCCTGAGGCGACCTTCGGCGGCCGCCTCGCCGCCAGGGGCGCAGAACACCAGCACCCGCGATTTAAGCCCCAGATCGCACATGACGGGAAGCAGGGGAAGTCCGGCTGGGCTCAGCGGATCGAACAGCCGCCCGAGCCCTTCGATGTCGGTAACGAACAGGAAGGCCGCCGTCGGCCGGATGCGGTCGATCCGGGCCCTCGTGGCCGTCTCGCCCCGGACCGCGAAGTCGCATTGGGCGTCTGGCCCGCCGTCAGGTCCTGCGACATCGGCCAGCCAGCGCACCGTGGCAGCGGGGCCCCACGGGAATTCCGGCTTGATGACGCGTCTGCCCGCATCGGCCGCGCCTTCAACCAGGCGGTTGAATATTTCGTCGTGATAACGCCCCGGCGCGATGACTATCGTTTCCGAGGAAAGGACACCGGTGAGCAGCCGGCGGGTGACAAGCGGCACGATGGCCCCCTTCACGGCAAGCCCGACCGATCCGAGAAGTCCCGCCAGGCCGTCCAGACCGCGTCCGGGCCTGTACCCGACCAGTCCGACCGTGCTCGGTTCCGGCGGGCTTTGCAGGACCTCCCGGCGCAACGGGACGAAGGACTCCATGAACATCTCGCTTGGACTGAGCGGCGACGCCGGGGTCACATAGCTGATGCCCGACGGGCAGACGGATGCAAGTCTTTTCAGTACCGGACCCGGGTCCTCCGCGATGACGATCGGTACGCAAGTCGACAGGACCACGACGGGCCCCCTGATCTTTCCGTCTTTCGCCTCGCGAAGCACCCGCGATTCGATCTTGATCGACGGGTCCGTTATGACGTCGAGATCGTTCAGATCGGTCACCGGACCGACAGATTCGGTGTGGGAAAAAAGATCGAACGGATAAACGAAGTAGCCGGGCAGCCGAATCCGCGCGCCAGGCGACACAAATCGACATTCAAGATCGCCGTGGACTATGAACGACGAATCCGGGTCGAACTCGAAAGCCTCGCGAAATCGACGCTCCATCGCGGCATCGCACACGAAGTGGCGCCATCCGTCATCCCTGCCCCACTGAAGAACCGGGTTATATGGTTCCTGCCCGACCGTACCCGAAGACGACGGGACACCAGCGTCGGGCGGGGCGGCCGCAAGGTCAGCGAGATCGCCGGGCGAAAAATCGCGGGCCGAAATCGCCATCCTCGTCATCAGAATGGCCCAGGGGCGGCTGACTTCGCCACCAACGAGCCTGAAGACGATTTTCGAGGCCCTGGCATAAGCAGGCTGGCCATCGTCCGGGGCCACCTCGACGACCGCGTTCCCGACCCCCTTCCAGTTAAACGAGATCCTGAGCCCGGCACCGGACGACGCGACGCTTTCCAGCGTACAGCCGGCCTGCTCGAATCTGACAAGACCGAACGTATCGGCGACGTGACGGGCCATGCCGTCCGAAACACCGTCGATGTTGCCGGGCTCTATCATCCGTCAGCCCCGCGAGTCCCTGACTTCCGATCCACCCACGGCGCCCGGGATGCTTGCGGCGACACGCCTCAGGTCGAAGTCCTCGGAGCCGCCCAGACCGCCAAACAACGACATCGCTGCCGCCACCGAGTTGAGCAGGTTTACGGCACCGCCCCAACCGAGTACGGGAGCATCGAAGAAGGCGTGGGTGCCGAAGCTGGTGAAACCGTATTCAAAAAACGGCCGGGCGTGGCGCAGCGCAAAATCGATGCCGCGGGTCGGCACCAGGAACATGTCAATCGAACCAGGCGATTCGACGTCGGACGCGGTCGGAAGACCACGGACAGGCTTCGGGTCCTGGGCCGTCGACTGCGCGGCAAGCACTGTGGCACCGGCCGCCTCCAGCAATCCGACCGTGGCATCCGCCAGCCAGGGATCGGCTATCACGGCGAAGCGCCGGCCAGCGATCCCGGCAGCGACAAGCCCGAAAGGCTCGAACCACCGTTCGCGCTCCGCCTTCAGGAAAGCCTTACCCTGCGCCGTACGGCCCACGGAAGATGCAACCGCATTTACGAAACCCTCGACCCCGGCCGGACCGAACGGGAGCGGCGCCTGAACCAGCGTGGCCCCTGTGCGGCGGGCCAGTATCTTCGCGGCCCTGGTACCGTAAGGAAGCGAAATCACGGTTCCGGCGCGGCCCAGGTCCGCAAGTTCCGCAATCGTGCAGTTCGACGGCAGGATCGCGCTGACCCGCAGCCCGAGACCATCCTCCAGCATGCGCCGAAGCTCCCGGTCGTCGGCCAGTCGGTCGGCTTCCGTCCTGTCCATAAGAGGCCCGACAACCGCGACAGTTTCGGGATCCGTCGTCACGTCCGCCGGCAGCGGAATCCCCTGTGCGACGGCCGCAAGGACTTGTGCGTATCCGTCCAGCCAGTCACCCTGAAGCGAACGCGCCGGGACCTCGGCCACCGGCCGACCGGTTTCCTCCATCAGCGTCCTGGCGATCCGGTCGTACTGGGTACCGGTGATGCTGGCCATCGGCATCGCCGTGATCAGGACCATTCCAGCCCCGGATTCAAGCACCAGCCTCCTGGCCAGCGCCGCGATGTCGTGCTCGCGATCGAGAACCACGCTGTTGATGTCGGCAAGGGTGTGCGCCACACGATGGCGTCCCCTTACGTCAAGCAGGGTCGAATGAAAATCCTGGGCGCCATGGACGTATTCGGCCTTGAAGAACAGGCAGTCGGGGCCATCAGTCAGCAGGTAGACGTCCGGCAGGGCGTTAACCGCAAGATATACGCCCACCATGTATGGAATCCTGAACTCATGACTGGCCACAATATTCATGCTTTCCACCAGTTTCCCGACCCGCCGGGCAGGTTGGCCAGGGCGGCATATCTTCCGTACCACGGTGTGTCAAACAGCCTCGACAGACGTCTCGCGTTCCTCAGGGCGCCTTCAAGGCCCATCTCGAAGTCGCGGGCCGAGATCTGCGGCAACCCGGCCCTGGAGATCCGGTAATCGTAGAAGAACTCCGAGAATACGGCTCCGCCACCGCCGGCGGCGATAGCATCCGACAATTCCGATTCGCTGGTGAAGCCATCAACCGTCAGTTCCACGCCGGCCGCCGCCGCCCAGGATTTCAACCGATCCGAAAAATCCCTGAACGCGGACGGAACCGTGGCATTCCCAAGTACCCTCACGCAGTAGCCCAGTTCCGCGACAACCGGCAAAACCGCCAGTCCGGTCGACGATTCAGGATCGGTAAGCCGCGAAAGCTCCGAAGTCTCGACCACAAAGGTGATTTCGTGCATGGCCGCACCGGCCTTCAACGATGCCAGTTCCGCGCTGTTGGCCTCCATGAACCTTCCGATCACTTCCGACGCATGTTCTTCGCGGCCGGAGGCGGCGGCAATCTGCATCAGCCATGACGATGTGCCGGAAAAACCGAACGGCGGAGGGGGCGATATCTTCTTCAACCCGCATCCGCGAAATACCCGTTCGTAAAGATCTACCAGGTGGATGCTGGGCCTGAACACGAGGACTTCCGCGGTCATGACCTTTTCCATCAGGTCCGCGCTGGCCCGGGGAAGAATCGTGCCCTTCAGCGTGATCCCGCAATCGCCAATCAGGCGCGTGATCTCGTTGTGCGTCCTTCCCGACCTGAAACCGACCAGCGCAATCGACCCCTGGTCGACCGACGCCTCCCTGACGGCCCGGTCCCGGGCATCGTCGAGGTATTGCATTATGATTTCCATGGGATCGCCCGTCAGCGGGCTCACATGGTACATACCGCCGTCACAGCGCCCGTCGAACCTGGCCAATATCTTTTCGACGTCGTCGCCGATGACCACGGGAACGCAGGTGGAGTTGACTATGAAAGGACCGGGGCGGCGACGGTTGGCCAGCAACTTCTCAATATGATACTCGAGCGTCTCTTCTCCACCGAAAATGACGTCGCGATCGGACAGGTCCGTCAGGGGATCCTCCCCCTCCGAATCACCGAAGATCTTCCACGGATAGTTGAAAAAACGAGGCAGCGTCGAACGAAAACGCGGTGTGATGAATTTGCATTCCAGATCGCCGTGAACCAGGAAAGTGGCGCTGCTTTCAAACTGCATCGCCTCGTAGAACTTCCTGGCCATCGCATGATCGCAGAAGAACCTGCCCCAGGAGCCTTCGACGCTCCAGGATTTAATCGGAGAGTCGGCCACGTCCGGACGGCTGGTCGTGATCGACGCCGCCACCGGCTCGGAAAGTTCGTCGATGTCGGCATCACCGACTGCGAGGGCCATCCTGCCGATCAGGATCCGCCATGGTCGCGAAACGCTTGAGCCGGATAATGAAAATGCCAGCCGGGCCGTACTCATGAACGAAGGCTGGTCGTCTGCCCGGCGGATCACGACCACCTGGTCGCCGACGCCGGTCCAGGACATGCTCAGGCGAATCCGTTCGCCCCAGAGCTCGGCGCCCGTGATCACAAGGCCGGCTTCGAGGAAACGGGACAGGTCGAGCCTCTCCACGAGACGATCGATATCGTCCCGGGACATTTCGGCCCTGATCTGCTGATCCATTTCCATTGGCATTCCGAAAGCAAGAGCGGTGCGGTCCGGACCAGGTCCGGGGCAATCAATGATCGTAGCAAGTCGTGCGCGCGTCAACGGGATCGACCGATTTGACATTGATCAGGCCCGCTTCTATCCTTTGGCCCATCCGCGCGCCGGGGCAAACCTTGGGTCGCAACCTCCGTCAATGAGGCTCCAATGTCCATGAAAGACAAGCGTTCAATCGGCATCAGGGAAGCCCGGAAACTGGCGACGGAATCGGCCAGAATCCTGAAGTACCGCGGTAACCGCCTGAATCCGGCTTCCAGAAAGGCATTGACGGAAGCCCTGGCGACCCTCACCGCCGCCATTTCCGCGCACAGGCGCGACAGGAACGCCGCCACGGAAGAAGCCGTGGTTTCGGCGGCCGCCAGCCTGACCGGACTGCTTGAAAAAAACAGCGAACAACTGAAGGCCGCCGCGCCCGTCGAATACGGAATCGCCATCGGTGTCGCGATTATTCTTGCGGTGTTCGTCCGCTTCTTCGTCTTCGAGGCCTTCCGAATCCCGACCGGATCCATGATCCCGACGGTCAACATCAGCGACCAGGTGTTCGTCAACAAGTTCAAGTACGGCCTGCGCATACCGTTCACCCACTACGACTTCGTCAAGATCGGCGAGCCTGAACGCGGCGAAGTGGTGGTGTTCGATTACCCTGTTCCCGGCGACAACTACAACAAGGCGTTCCTGAAAAGGGTTGTCGGGCTCCCGGGCGACCGTGTCAGGCTTGAAGGCAACCGGCTTCACATCAACGGCCGGCCGGTCTTCACGAAGGCGCAGGAAGGAACGGTCGACTGCGGGGACGACAACCTCGCGGGCTGCTGGTGCGAAAGGCAGACCGAGGCGCTGGGGAAAGTCCGTTACACGACACAGCACGTCGTCGGTCCACGGCCCGGGTTCGGCCAGGTCTGCCGGAACGACCCCGACTGGCCGGTCAACAACCCGATGGCGGTCGGTTCACCGGTATCGAACAAGGATTTCCCGGACATCGTCGTCCCGGAAGGCCACGTCCTGTGCATGGGCGACAACCGTGACAATTCCAGCGACGGCCGCTACTGGGGATTCGTACCGATTGAAAACCTGAGGGGAAACGCGGTCGTATTCTGGTGGCCGCCGTCAAAGATGTTCAGGATGGTTAAGTGATCTGCCCCGGCCCGATTCTCAAAGGTCGTATTCGGCCTTGTCCCCGGTGAAATTTATCAATTGACGGTCGAGAATGATCATGACATTGCTGCTGGCATTTTCGAACTCGTTGAGTCCCTTGACCATATAGGACCTGATATGCCAGGCACCGTTGGGATCGCTGACAGCCTTGGGCGTCACGTGCACTACGCCGCAGGTTTTCGATCCGACACTGACCTCAATTTCGTGCCCGTTGAATTTTATCGTCTTACGGCTGTGACCCTCGCGGTCGAAGTTGAAGAAGAACACGAAACGATCTTCGCCGTTGCGATAGACATAGGCCAGGAGGCCATCACTGCACTTAAGCGAGCGCTTCCACCCGGTCGCCGCCAGGTTGCCCAGGAACGCCGTTTCGTCGTTGAAAATATTGCCCGTGGAGTAAATCAGTCCTGCGTGGCCGGTGGTCACGAAGTCCTTCAGGATCGTGCACGGCCGCATGAATTCGTCGAACGTCGGAAGTTCGCCGCTGCAGATCAGGGTTCCGCCCCGCCGCACGTACTCGACAAGCTTTTCCTGCTGGGCGCGCGCAAGGAAGAAACCAAGGTGCAGCGCGACCCGCTTCTTCGCGAGCAGATCCTCGACCGTCATGGCCGGAAGCTCGGCCATCTCGAAATTGACGCCGTTCCGGTTGCAGATGAAGGTCGCAGGTTCGATCACGTCGTACCCGGCGCGCGGCACCGCGTGGTCGAGCGCCCAGTGCTTCGCGTCCGGCACCCATGACGAAACGGCCGCATATTCCGGGACGATCAGCAGGCAGACATCCATGTCCAGTTCGGCCTTCAGGAAGGCCGAGCCTTCCCTGGCGAACCACTCGTTCAGCATCCGCATGGTTTCGTACATCGGGCCGATCTCGCCGTTTTCGCCGATCGGCGCGTGCGATGGGAAGGTCCTGTGCTGTTTCTGGGTGGTGCGATCCAGGTCGTCAAGCCAGTAACCGTGGTTCACGCCCGTAAAAACGACGTACCCGGTGCATCCGCCCGCGACACAGGCCAGCGTCTGGAAGAACGGGATCATCGGGAATTCGGACAGGGGGTGGTACAGCTTGGCGAAACCCCAGTTTTCCTCGATGTTGATACCGCGACGGCGCCTGGCGGTGTTGATGTATCGGTGAAACACCTCGTTGCCGCCGAGCGGGCCGGGTTCGGACGAAGCGTCCTGGATGTTGTACGCCGCGACGCCCAGCCACGAAATCATCCCGTATTCGTACACGTCCAGGTCCTGATCCACGCGATTCTGGTTGAACCACCAGTCGGGATACAGCTTGATCAATTCGGCCGGCGTGTCCTTGGTGGCCGTTTCGGCGGCGTCCGGCACGTTTTCCACGATTGGCGGGGTGATGCCGGCGTAGTTGGTCAGGTAAGGCAGGTCAAGCCCCAGGTAATCCTTGTACCTGGCGTAGATATCCCTGCGGATTCTCCACTGGAATTCGCCCCAGTCGATGATCGCCAGCAGGCCTACGCGCGTCCGGGCAATCGGTTCGGCCGGATTCAGCCGCGGCGCGGGAACGAAGTCGTACGCCTTGAAAGCGGTTTCGTGAATCCGGTTGTACTCCGCGATGCTGCCGTACTTTTCGGCCAGGAAGCGGTGGAACGCGGCCATGTCGGGCGCGTCGTAAGCGAAATGCCAGGGTGCGTCGTTCGAGGTGCAGTAAATCGTCTCGTCCAGGAGCTGGAGCGCGATGATGTTCCCTTTCGGGGCGCAGTGCGGGGCCAGGACCTTCCCGACTTCGCCAAGCCACGTCTTCGCAAGTCCGTCGAAACCGGCGTCGTAAGGCGACGGCATCTGCGTGTTGTCGTATTCCCAGAAGAGCGGATTGCCGTTGTGAATGCGCACCGGCTCGATTTCCGGGTTGAACGTGGGCGACGCCACGTCCGGCAGGCCGCCGATGTTAAGTTCGGAATGCACGAACGGACCCGGTTTCGCCAACATGTACAACCCGCGTTCGGTGCACAGCTTCAGGAAGGTCCGCAGGTCGCGCGAATCGAACGTGCGGCCGTCGAAGTCGTATGAAATCGAGCCGTCCGCCGGGTCGTGCACGATGTGGTGGCGCCAAGGCGTGTAGAAACAGATCACGTTGATGTTTCCGGCCTTCAACTGGTCAAGCCTGGCCGCCCAGTTCGAACGCTTGTCGCGGTAGTACTGGTATTCGGCGCCCAGGAAATAGAAAGGCTCGCCGTCCTTGAAAAAGCGGCCGTTGCGGTACTCGAATGATGGCATTGAAATCTCCTTATTATCCCGAATGTTGCGCCGTGCGCGTCAAATCCCTGTATACGACAGGCGACCCATTTCCGGCAACTCGCCGACAAGCGGACGCAGGTATTCGAGGAAGGCCGGCGTCACGAAACTGTTAGCGTCGTCAATGAACCTGTCGGGCATCGTCTGCTTGCCCTCGTTGACCTTCAGGAGCGGGACCGCGACGTACCTGCATTCGTAGTCACTGCCCGGCGCCCTTTCAAACGACACCATCAGGCCGGAATTCCCGGCCACGGCCAGCCTCACAGCCGTAACCCCGGCCATCCAGGCCTCGTGCCTGTCGACCTCGGAAGCCCGGTCCATGCCGGCCATCTGAAGCGATTCGACGATCTGGAATTCCCCGCGGCAGTTCAGGTGGTCGCAGGCGAGGTTTTTCACGACCATCGCCGCCGACGCGCCGCCCATCGCCCCGAATTCGGGGTTGCCGAACTTGTCGAAGGTCTGGGTCCCTGAAACCGGCTGTCCGTCCGGATAGACGATGCCCTCGCCGACAAAGACCGACACATAACCGAAGCGGCTGTAACACCTCTCAATGTCGGCGTAGAACCTGTCCTTCGTGAACGGCCGCTCGGGGATGTAGATCAGGTGCGGCGGGTCGTCCTCGTAACGCTTCGCCAGCGCCGATGCCGCCGCCAGCCATCCGGCGTCGCGGCCGACCGCCTGGTACACGCAGACCGGATCGACCTTCTGCATGTCGCGGGCCAGGATGCCGCCCTGCTGGGCCGAAAGCGCGACGTATTTCGCGGCCGAGCCGTATCCGGGGGTATGGTCGGTGCCGAAAAGGTCGTTGTCGACGGTTTTCGGTATCCCGATTCCGTAAAGCTCGTAGCCCTGCGCGCGGCAGTACTCCACCACGCGGTGGGTGGTGTTCTGCGAATCGTCACCGCCGATGTAGAAGAAGAACCTTATGTCGTGCTTCCTGATCACTTCCAGCACGCGCGGCAGGTGTTCGTCCTTCAGTTTCAGGCGGCACGAGCCGAGCGCCGAAGAAGGTGTGCGCTTCAGCAGCTCGAGCCGGTCCGCGGGCTCGACGCCGAGGTTCACCAGCGCCTCTTCCAGGAAGCCCTGTATGCCCCAGCGCATGCCGTAAACATTCCTGATTTCAGGATGTTTCGCCGCCTCCTGGATCACGCCGACCAGCGACGCGTTAATTACGGCGGTCGGCCCGCCTGACTGCCCTATCACCAGGTTTCCGGATTTCATCGAATTCACCCCTGCTTTTCGAATACCTGAACAGCCGCCATCCTGGTCTCACTGGCCCCGGGTGGCAGCATCACAATTCCGTACTTGCGGTCAAACGGCTCCTGGACCACGCGGTCGTCCATCCCCTGCCACGGCTCGACGCAAATGAAAGGCGCGCCGGCGTCCGACCACACGCCGAGGTGCGGATAGTCGGGAAAGACGACCCTGACGCCCGGGGAGCCATCCGCGTCGATGATTTCCACCACCCGCGAGGCCGGCTCGACGCCGGACACATCGAACATGTAGGTCAGTTCGAGTTCCCGCTCGTTGAAATCAAAATCGCCGGCCGTGTCGAATTCGACGGCCTCGCCCGTCAGGTGGCAGTTTTCGTCGTTTAAAAGGCGCAGGACCCGGCCGCGCGGAAGACGGACGCGACAGTCTTTTTTCGCCCCGGCCGCAAGAGGCACGTTGATTCCCGGGTGCCAGCCGACCTGGTACGGCATCGGCCGCGCGTCGAGGTTCGAAACCGTCACGCCGCAGCGAACTCCGTCAGCCGTCACGGTGCAGGCGACCAGCACGGCGAATTTCCACGGATACATCCCCAGGGTCCGCGCGTCCGACCGAAGCGAGTAGACAAGCGAAAACCCGTCATCAACGGGGCCGGCGGACTCAAGCGTCATCGAGCTGTTGCGGAGGAAGCCGTGCAGCCCGTCAAAATGGACTTCGTCGCCTTCCGTCGTGACGGATTTATTTCCGTGGATGCCGCCCACAATCGGGAAGAGAAACGGGGCATGCCGGCGCCACCAGCCGTCGGGCGGCGGATCGGTCACGCCGCTTCGCCAGAGCACCTCGACCGGAGCGCGCCCCGGTCGCTTCCAGGATAATTGAACCAGCTCGGCGCCGACCCTGGAAAAGGCCGCGTCGATTGAAGGCCCCGACACGAAGTCGATTCCGTTTGAAAACGAATGACCGAAGTCCAAGACATCCTCCGTTCCGCTGCCGCAGATATTCAGCAGAGCCTGCCGCTTTCGGGATCGCGGAAGAATTTGATGTCGCACACCTTCACGGCGGCCGGGACATCGGAGCGGTCGTCGACGACGATCCCGCGCGCCGAAAGCAGGTCGCGGTTTTTAAGGAGTTCCCCGCCCACAACGCGGTCGACGAAACACACCAGTTCGCCGCCGCGACGGCTGAATTCCTGACAGAAGGACAAGGGCACCTCGGTCGTCACATCGCCAAGCAGCGCCCTGGCGACCGGCTCGACCTTCCTGGCCCCGTCCGCCAGCAGCACGACCGTTCGCGCCTCGAAAACAAGTTCGGCGCCCATGCTCACCGCGTACAGGGGACAATCGGAGCTGCTGCTGAAATGACCGTCACTGACCGCGTTTGCGACCGTGTTGTCATCCAGCTTCACCAGCAGCATCCGGCTGCCGCAAAAATCGATTCCGGCTTCGTGGAACGCCACATGTCCCTTGCCGCCGACCCCGATAACCTGCAGGTCGACGCCGCCGGCCGACTGGATCTGCCGATCATAGGCGCCCAGGACCTCGTCGCGCACCCAGCCCAGATACCCGCGCGCCGATTCATCAATGATGATCGCGCGGCCCGCGCCTGTCCCGGCCTCGCGCCACTCCCCGGGATGGCCGGCAAGCTCGCCTGCCAGCACCGACTGGTCGATGAGGGTTCCCGGCGGCACCCTTGTCGTGCCGAACTTGCGCTTCAGCAGCCCGAAAAATTCCTGGATCATGAAATAAGAGTAGCTTTCCGGGTGCGTGGCGCGATCCTGCGCATTTTCACCGGGAAGCCCGACGTATTCGTCGAGGTTAAACGAGCAGACCCTCGACGCGTCGAAAAGCCCGCTGTTGGCCGACCTGGCGAGGTGCTTGTACATGCCCGTCGGGCTGTTCCCGGTCGCGAGACCCAGGACGAACCGGCCTGCGGGCGCCGAAACGGCGGCGTTTACCCGGTCCCTGACGAAAACGGCACCGGCTTCGCTTATGGCGTCATAGTCACGACAAACAACAACAGTAATCGACATCCCTGCACCTCCCGATCGGACGCGGGCGGAAATTTAACAGAAATCACGGCCGGGCGCATCGCCTACCGAGGCGGAGAAGCACCGATCGAATCGCCGAAGCTGCCGACGGCACCTGAAACGGCCTGTCCAATCTGCGTTTCAAGCGCCGTCGCCATCTGGGACTGATCCAGGCCGAGCGCCCGCAGGTCGCGTCGACCGTATGAAAGGGACACGGCCTGCCTGCCCTCCGCGTACCCGATCAGTGTCAAATCGATTGTCCCCGTGACCAGGCTGACCCTGCCGTTGTATGGAACCGGCGGGCGCGTGGAGATCGACACCCTGAGCGTGAAATCGAGCATCGGACGACCGCCGGCGGAGCGTGGACGGGCCAGTCGGCCGGCCTCAACACGCGCTCGGGATTCCGCAAAATTCTCAAGTCTGTCCGCCAGATATCCGTCGACGGCCGCGGACACGCTGACGGTACTTCCTGCAAATGCCGGCGGCACCTGCACGGACGCAACAAACCCCCTGATGCCGGAAAGTCGGACACCGATGGCGCACTGTGAAAACGGCGAGGCGTTGCTTACCGGAACCACCGCCATTCCGCCCGCGTCGGTCACGACCGTGTGCCCCTGCAGGCCGCATCCGCTTACCAGCAGTTCCAGGCCGACCATTGGCCTGCCCGCCGCGGAAATACGGATCGTCGCGGCCGCCGTTCCGTCGCCGTTGAATGACACGTCGTTCAGGGAGATCGCCATGCGGGCGCCAAGCTGGGACTCCGCCGCTGCCAGCCGTCCCTTCAGCCCGGCCAGGCCGTCGACGGTCTGCAGGCCGGCAAGTACGGCCTCGGCGCCACGAAACACGGAAATCGCGACCGGGATATTGTCGAAAAACGCGCTGTCTTCGGTCTTCAGAATCTGTTCAACCGGTTTCAGTTCGCGACCGATTCGCGCCACTTCGGACGCCGAACGCTCCAGTTCCCTCGGGTACAGACTCTCAAGGTCCGCTGTCGAAATGGCCATCAGGGACCATCCGTCGTAACAGTCCGAAGTGCCGCCAATCGAATGAACGCGGCGCCTGGCCCAGTATTCGTCGACGACCCGCGCGCCCGTAACTCGCCCGCCGAGTTCGGCCCTGACGTCGTCGCTGATCACCGTTTTTGATTTCTCGGTGCCGTTGGACAGCTCAACCGTCTGGAAATCCTTCCAGACCCCGGCCACCTCGACGGGAAAGGCCATCGAGGCCAATCGCGCGTAACCCGACATCCTTGACGCATCAAGCGCGACAGGTCCGTCCGGGGCACACCTGGACAAGCCGACGACGCAGGTTTCACCCCTGACGCACGGAATGTCCTGGGGGGACATTATCCATTCGGGGACAACCCTGCCCGATCCCGACACGGCGCCAGGATAGAGTTTCACGGGGGCGTGGCCGCAGCCGGCCGACAGGGCCGCGCAGAACACCAGAAAGGCCGGGGCGGCAATGATTACTTGACGTACTGCGCGCAACTGTTCCTGACCTCCACGATATCGTCCATGGGCCCGAGGGCATCAAGGGCCAGGACCGCAGAATCGACGCATTCCCTGTAATCGCCCAGCGCCCACTTCACGACGGCGATGTTGTACCTGGCCCAGCCGATTTCGTCTTCTTCCAGTCCGGGGTCCGCAAGAGCCGCCACAAAGTTGGTCAGGGCCCGGTCGAACATCGATGCCCTGACGAAATCAATCGCCTTCATCGTGGAAGGCGAATCCTTGATCTTCCTGAATTTGAGCCGGACAACCGTCGAAAACGGGGAAAGCCAGGTCGACGCCTCCGAAGACGCGCTGTAAAACGCATTCGAACACAGTTCCGCCTCGTGGCGTGGCGGCCAGTCGCCCTCGGTGGTCTGCGACATGTTCGAATATCCCTGGAATCCGCGATCGAACAGCACCACGTTGTCCGTAACCCTTGTCACCCTTGCGGAAATCTGGGAGTTGCATGCCTCGCTCTGGTCGTAATAATGAAAACGTCGCGTCCGGATGCAGTCGCCGTTATCATTGGTCTCAACGCACTTCTTGACCACGCGGCGTTCGCGCTGGATGCTGTAGGTGCCGCGTTCAGTGGTGCCTGAAACGACAACCGTGGCGCCGGCCGCGCCGACATTCGCGGCGTCGAGGTATTCGCCCGTCTCGATGTTGCGTTCCAGTTCCTGCGCGGTCAAACCTTCATTGCTGCGGTCGATGAGCGTGTGGAACCCGCCGTTCGAAAACGATTCCGAAAGGATTCGGGCCAGTTCGTATCCCCACGGTCCGGATATCTCGCCGACGACCACGCGCTGCCTTTCCTGCATTGCCTCGGCCCTGGACGGCAGGGTTATCCTGACGTTGAAGGATGCCGTTGCGCAGCCGCAGGCGAGCATCAAGGACACGACAAGTATCGGCAGCAGAAATTTCTTCATTCGAACAGACCTCCCGCGGCTTTCGAAATGCACGTCGAGATTTCAGGCGTCACACAGATTCCGGCAGCATCGAAACCGTACATCACAGCCCCCGCGACCGGTGGATCCGCCAGTACCGTGGCGCAGACCTCTGGATACATCGAAGCGACCTCGGCGACAAGTGCGTTTCGAAACGTCTGATCCTCGGCCTTCTGAAGGACGCTTCCACCAAGAACCAGCGGGAATCTGTCGTCCCTGCGCCAGCCAAGCCTGAATGCCGCAACGCGGGCGGACAGTCCCAGGTCCCTTCCGAAGCCTTCCAGAATGTTCCTGGCGACAATATCGCCCATGGCCGCCGCTTCAAATACAAGCGGGGCAAGCATCCCGATCGCCGGCGGAATCGGCTGCTCGATGTCCATCGGGACCCCGCTGGCAGCTTCCGGAAGGTGGGCGCCCGGGATCATGAAATCCACCACGTCGGCTATGTCGTCGATTCCCAGGATCTTGAGGTAAAGGTCGGTTATCAAGGTCGCGGGAGCCCTGCCGTCGCGCGCCCGGCCGGCGGCCTTCAACCCGGCGATGGCAATGTCGAAACCGCCGCCGCCG